>ERZ1036412.854-NODE-854-length-14714-cov-5.408145_pt1 | contig 14714 bp, 9 predicted proteins | sample MGYA00514218_ERZ1036412 | MGnify/ENA primary metagenome ERZ1036412 (study PRJEB33795, sample SAMN09464944) | human gut metagenome | host: Homo sapiens | place: USA: Stanford, California | collected 2016-11 | study: EMG produced TPA metagenomics assembly of the... | reverse complement strand
TTTTCATAACTTGTTTGTGCCTTGAGCGAAGCGAAAGGAATGACAAAAATGATGGACATTCTTGTTACAATTTTCACTGCCTTTATTTCAGGCGTACTTGCAACTGCCATGGGGGCCCTCGGTTCAGTGATCCTTACCGCTCTTGTCTCTATTGTTGGAGTATTCTCCATTATGGCGGGATGTGAATATAACATCATCGGGAATATTTGCTTTGGAATGTTCCTGGGGCCGCAGGTAGCCTTTGGACCAGCCCTCTGTGCAATGAATTATGCATGGAAAAAGGGATATATACAGGACAGCAAGGGACTGGCATTTCCATTGGGCTCACTTCAGAAAACAGATGTATTAGTAGTTGGCGGTATCTGCGCAGTGGCAGGATGGTACATAAATACAACCCTTGGCACCTTCCTTCCGGGACTCTTTGACTGCGTTGCGGCAACCATTGTAATCCTTAATATAGTTACAAAAATCATGTTTGGAAATCAGGGACTCATGGGAAAGGTACCTGAAGGCGATAAGAGGTTTGGCTTAAACAGTAAAAACAAGTGGCTTCCGCATATGACCTATGGTCATGGCTCCATGTTCTGGCTGTTCGGCGGCAGCGTTGGTTTTATTGCCGCATGGCTATTGTATCAAATGTGCCGGTTCTCTGAACAGGTGGGCAATCCCATGATTGCAGGCATTTCATTTGTTCCGCTTTGGGCCATAGCAGTTGTGTTTTTAATCTTCATGTGCTGCGGGCTTCCCTGCCCTGTATTTCATCATGTAGGACTTGTAGGCGCCTATGGCGCCCAGATGGCATATAATGCCGGATGTTCCGAAATCAGTGTTTACCTGTGGGGCTTTGCATTTGGTATCTTTGCACATTATGCCGGCGATCTGCTTGCGGATCTTTTCTTTGTATATGGGGAAGGATATGTTGACCCGCCGTCACTTTCCATGCTATTCTGCTCCGTATTTGCATTTGCTGTCATTCCGGCGCTTGGATTGGTTAATCCCAATGGTTTGATTTCCGTCATTGCGCCCATAGCTATTATCCTGGCATTTGGGATATTTGCATTTTTCACTGAAAAATGCAAAAAGGCAGATGTGATATAGGCAGACAGAGACGGTGGGGGTATTCCTCTGCAGATATATGGTTGGAGTCAAAATCAAAAAGGGGGGGTTGTCATTGCGGCAGCCCCCTGTAACATTGAGATGCCTTTGGCATCCCTTGACATCCATCCTCCTAAGGAACCATCTGCTTATCATTCCTTCATCCACGAAGTGGACCGGGGCTCCATATCTATCTAAATCTAATATGACTCGTTCGTTTTCTGCTACGTCCGTTCCTAGCTTTAGCCGGAAGAATGCTTATATAAAAATCCTTCCGGCAACTTAACACTATTCTGTGGCTAGAGCAATGCTTTTGCAGCCTTTAACCACTTGGTCTATACAGTTTTCATCTATCGTATCATAAATGGAACCTACATGCGTTTCATTTTCAGTTATGCCCAACTTATCTGGCAGTGAATCCACGATGGGCTTCAACCCGCCCTGCCGTAAGTCTCCCCCATGAATCCTTAAGAGATTATTCTCTTTTTGAAATTCAACTCTTACGAAAAATCACTTCCTACATCCCAGTCAAAGAATTTTCCTGAAAGTAAACCCATAAATTGTTGTGAATTTGTATTTTTCTTCTTATCTAAGGTCAACCTCAATGGCGTACAACTCATTCCAAATGTCTGAAAGCATAGCAACTGATAACTTCTCCAAATCAACAGCCCCATATTTTGAAAGCACCGAATCGGCAATATCCTCATTCCCAATCGCAGCGATGGAATTTTCAATATTCGTAAGCCAGTCCAGTTTTGTCAGTTTCATTTCCTTGCACCTCATATCTTGAATTTCTGCGATATCTTAATCACATGGATACCCTACCAAAATCTGATTTTTTGCCTGTTGAACAAAGTTCAATAGAAAAATCACAAGATTTTACTGTTTCGATGGAATCAAGATATAAATGCGCTTTAATATGTAGCCCCTAAGAGCATTTCTTACTCTTAGGCTATTGAAGAAAGTTCAACAAAAAATTTCCGAAGAATTTTTTGCACAAAAAAAGAAGCCAGATTTTACTCTGACCTCTGCGCAAAACAGAATTTATCAAATTGGAGGCTTCTTAATTAATGTCTCAAGCCCCTGCTCTTTTAAATCGTCATAGATATCGCCATAATCGGAAGCCCAACGTAGCGTTAGCAACTGAATGTAGGTTTTATTCTTATCGGGTCCTTTATCCATGCGAAAAATCATATTCGCAAGTTCCAACATATTATTGGAAACAGGGAATGGAAGATGGATTCCTAAACAAGTTGAAACCACATTCACATCTGTGAGGCTTTTGCCTTCTCGCATCTTACTTATCGTATTGTTATCAAGCCCTGTTGTGCTTCTCAACAACCCCACACTATAGTGGCAGATTCTATCGCTCATAAGCTCTTTCAGGGCATCACCAAACTCCATGTCTCGAATAGCGGCAAGCATCTGATTTGCTATTTCGTTCACAAGACTATACTTTTTCAAAATGTCATCTGATATATGGTCGTAATAACGAAACTCCTTATCAGCAATGCTCTCAGGCAGTTTTACATAATGTAGCTTTCCATCTGCATCCACCTTAAATTGCAGGAGGCATTCCTCTTCATGCTCCTTGGCATAAGGCGTCAGACGCATTTTGCCGGATTCTTGTCGCTCCACATACTTCGGCTCATCCAAGCATACCTTCTCTTCAACATATGCAAAGCATCCCGTATTCATCATGCAAGCTACCGCTTGGCTGGATTGATACCACTGACTTAGCTTCCGGCTCTTAACAGTCGTTTTCGCAACAACATCGCCCACGATGTCCTCGTCTTGCATAATATCATCTACAACCACACTATCTCCAGATGGAGCTTGTCCGCTATCATCGGCTTTGGACGCTTTCCTTCCACTATCAATCACATCAGCATAGGGGTCAACCCCGCCACTAATTACGAATCTCTTCAGATATCCTGAGATATACATATTCAGTCGATAGTCTCTGTAGCTATCTCGTTCAATAACAATAAAGAATTTTTTAGCCTTGCCCTTATCCACCGATGCCACAAGCTCATCAAAGTAACCAAACTCTTTATAATTTGTCTCCGTCACCTTCCTATCTAACAGTGTTCGGAGCAATTTCTCATAGCAACCAAGCCTGCGGACGATACGAGCAATGCGAGCATCCTCTGCCTTCCTCATATACTTGGCAATGTAATCTCGGAATGTCATTGTTGGATTAACCGTGATTTTTCCCGACTGCACATCGCTAATAAAGAGATTGGCATACCTTTGTCGCTCTCTCGGAAGCATTGAATAAGATTTGTGTAGGTCTTTTAGCACCTGATCCATCGTTTCCCAATCAATATTTCCCTGCTGCCACAGCCTGAAAAACTTATCAAATCTGGAATTCATGTAATCGGCGTCAATTGAATCCGTATTGATTTCCGTAATGTGTGTGTCGATTTCAAAAGGTGGCTCCTCATCAGTTCCACCGCCGCCACCAGACGGAAGCTCTTTGTAGCGTTGCAACAGAGCAAGGTATGTATTGTAATCAAAGTGTATTACAATATAGGATTCTGATTCATCGGGCTCCACAACCGTGTAGGTGTCCTTTGACCAGCTAAATCCCTGTATTTGTGCCGCCTCCAGCCGCTGATTAAACTGCTTGAACAGCTTTGCAAACTTGCGTTTCTCGGATTTTTCCTCTGGCAGCTTTACAAAATTCTCAATGCCAGCATTCTTGAAAAGGTCTGCAATCTCATCGAAGAAACGATTCATACTATTGAGATTGCTCGGTAGCTTATCAACGAACAACCCTGTCGGGATATCCCCCGAATATGCCTTTACTGCAATCTCGATATTTCTCCTCATGGTGTGTGTCCTGCGGTAATATTTGATGATTCCAAACGGTTTCTCATCACCAAACAGTCTGTTCGTTCTGGAGAATGCTTGAATCAGATTCTCGTACTCCATAACCTTGTCGAGATACAGGGCATTAATCCATTTCGAGTCATACCCAGTCAGCATCTGATTTACCACAATTAGGAGGTTTATCTGCTTATCCACAGGGATGCGATTATAAGGCTTCTTATGCGCAAGACGTAACTGTACATCTTCCCTGAAAGAATCATAGGTTGGCAGTCCAAAGGACGGTCCGAAAATGACCTCATAATCTTCAAGGATTTCTACAATGCCATCTTCCTTTTCCAAGGAACCGCCGCCCTCGTTATCAATGTTCGGGTCAAACACCGCTGTAACCTTCAAGTGGGGAGCTACAGACTTAAACAGCCTGTAATATACCACCGCTTCTGGAATGCTGCTCGTAGCAAAGATAGCATGGAACATACCGCCTCTGCTGAATATATTCCAGTATTTCACGATATTATCAACAACCGCTTTCTGGTGCTTCTCTTCCTCATACAGAGAATTTGGAATGTAATCCTCGATTCCCTTTACAAACTTTCTCCCTCGCTGCTCCCCATACATCTTGACCTGTGTGGAGTCCATGAATTTGAAATAAATTTTTTCCTTTTTCGGATTTCCCTTCACTTCATCATATGACTGTGCCTTGGCTTTCATCAGAGCTACTTGTTCTCGTAGCTCTATATCCAAAAATGTAGACTCCATATAAGGATCAAAGCCGAGGACGTTCTTATCTCGGATTCCATCACCCAAGGTGTATCTGTGAAGCTCATCGCCAAATATGGTGGTCGTGGTATTGTCCTTCTTGCTATTATCATCCTGAATCGGCGTACCAGTAAATCCAAAGATAATAGCGTGAATAAAGGTATTCTTGATATTCGTCAGCATCTCTCCGAAGGTGGATCGATGTGCCTCATCAATGATAATCACGATTCTCTTAGCTACAATCTTGTCGATATCTGCCGTTTTGATGTTTTCTGCGTCCCTCGTCACATTACTCAATTTCTGGATGGATGTGATGATGAGCGCGTCATCACTATCATCGCTTTTCAGTTTGCCCACGAGGATATTCGTGTCTGCCGTATCCTGAATCTCCTCAGACGCACTGGCAAATGCTCTATAATCATCAAATGACTGTTTGCCTAATGCCTTCCTGTCCACCAGAAAGACCACCTTATCTGCCATGCCACTACTTACAATAAGCTGTGCCGATTTAAAGCTGGTCAGGGTCTTGCCTGAGCCTGTAGTATGCCAGATATGTCCACCGAGAATATTGGTATCCTTCCAGTCCTTGGCAGCAACCGCAGCCGATATTTCTCTTGCTGCATAATACTGATAGCTACGCATAACTTTCAAAGTATCGTCCTTGCCATCTGGAATTGTGTAATAACCGATAAGTTCATGCGCCATCGGAATATTTAGCAGGTATTTCATCACGTCCTGCCAATCCGAATACGGCACATTATCAAAGTCCGCCCAATGGAAATAAAAAGACTTGTTAAACATGCCATCAGGACCCGGATTGGCAAAGTAAACCGTCTCTTCCGGCTCCATAGCTACAAACACTTGAATCAGCGAGAACAGACCTGTAAATACACCCTCATGGGCATATTTTTCAATCTGGTTATAGGCATTGCTGACAGGTATGCCGCTTTTCTTTAATTCGATGTGTATCACAGGCATACCGTTAATGAGCAGCATCAAATCCCCACGACGGTCATTCAGTCGTGGCGCAGTCTTAAACTTCGGCTGTCTCACAATCTGATAGCGGCTTGAACCCAAGGCAATCTCACGCCTATCGTAAATTTTCAGGCTGACTTCCTTCCCGAAATTCTGCGTATCGTCAGGATTCTCACGCTTGATACCCACGCTCTTTCCGTTGATAAAGTCATTCAGTCTCACCGGTGTACGCAGGGCAATAATCTGGTCGATAATCTGCTGCATCTCGCCATCTGTAAGAGGGCAGTCGTTCAGGACATCCTGCTGACGGTTATTCGCAAAAAGGATATCTGCCCAATTGCAAATCAAATCCTCCTCGGCGGGGTAGTTTATGACTTCCTTTTCCCAGCCGTACTCCATCAACTGCGCTATGACAGCATCTTCAAATTTTCTCTCATCATCAAAGGTCACTTTCATACCCCCTACACGAACATTCCTTGCAGGCAAGCCGCTTTGATGTTCTTTAATTTTTCTATTCGAATCCGATACAATTCGATAAGCTCGTCCAACGAATTCAGGTAGTCAGCAATTTGTTTCTGCTCCTCAATATCGGGAATCATCATCTCATATTCCAGCATCTCCGGGATTTTCAGCACACGGTTTCTCCCTGCACCACCCGGAGAAGACAGCAGCAGGTGGTGGCAGAATCTTGCATCCAAAATCAAATATTTCAGAAACTGGTCATGGATTCCATCCGCCATTGAAAATTGTGGAAAGCGATGAGAAACCAGTTTACCCGCATCGCTATCACAGGTGACTGCTACAGCGTGTTCCCATGCAAAGGTGATATTTACAATGAAATTATGTGCCGCCACCCTATGTAGCTGAGCAGTGGTTATCTCTTTTCCCGCCTCCACATATTCATGAAAGACACCTTTTCCGTGACTGCGGATTCCCAATCTTTCATAACCATTGTGAGGTACTTCCACAGGGTCTGAGTAGGGGATTACGATAGCACCGAGAGGCTTCTTTTCCCAATCCCCTGCAAAGCCCTCAAATCGAATCGCTGGCACTTTAGCATCACCTTGAGGGAAGAGCTTATCCAGCATGGAGTTCTTGGTGGCTACCAATTTTTCGTAGTTACTCTGGTGAAGGGTGATGAGGTGGTCGAAGTTTTCCAAATATTCACCAATTTTATATTGTTCTTCATAGGTAGTATACGGGATTTCAATCGTCTTCATCCCATCTATATCAATACTTCTTCCATCTCTAATTCCATATACATGAGCTATCAATTTTCTCTTAATAAATTCATGCGATCTAAAGTAAGGATAGTAAAATCTCGAATCCACATTCTCACCATGAAATGTATGATACGCAGGGCTTATTATTCCATCTGACGATGCTTTTTCCAGTCCTCCTTCAAAAGAACGCAAATGTACGATAAAGTCATTTTCCCGAACCATTCTATACCCTGATAAATTCGATTTATCATACATCAAATTTCTATCTGATTCCTCTCTTTTTACAGTCCCACCTCCTTGAATTATTGTCAGTGCTGGCAACTCTGGATGATTCTTCTCAGAGTATTCTTTAAAGACTTCCCCCAACTTACGCTGTTCCCAATCCTCAGTGTATCCTTCAAATCGGATAGCTGGTTTCTTTTCCATCAAACTCCACCTCCCAACAACTTCTGCAGCTCTGCCAACCCAGCCATATCGAAATCATCGCCTCTGAGTTTGGAAACATAGCTGGAGACATCTGACTCAGTTGCTTCGATACGTTCTCCCACAGTGGCAAAGGTCACAGCGTATTTCTGCTGCAGGGCAACAAGCTTTGCTATAAAGCCGCTGATAAGATTCTCTGGCAGTGCCATGATGCCGCTCACGATGGGAATAATCCATTTCTCCTCCAGCACGGCTTTGGCCTGTTCAAGTTCCATACCCTCAATCAGTTGCTTTGTCTTCTCGTGCAGAGCGGCACTTCTTGCCCTGATTTCACGCTTCATTGCGTTTTCCTGTTCCATGATGGCTATAATATCAAGGAGCTTCGCCTCGAAGGAATCCTCCGGGAACACCCAGCTTGCCTTAAGCTCTTTCACACGGGCAGTAATTACCGCCTTGGTGTAAATCCCGTTCTTGTTGACTGTCATTACAGACCAGTCCACAGCGGTGGCGGCTTTTACGAATTCAGCCTTTTTCTTTTGCGGCAAAGCCAGATATCCCAGAAGGGTATTTATCTCATCCGATTCTATGTCATCTAATGCTTCATCTGCCTTTGCTTTGACTTCCTTACTGACAAATTCCGTGCCAGCATCATTCAGAATTCCAGTCTCTTTTTCCTCATCCGTCAGACTATCAATCATATCACTGTAAGAAGCTGATAACGCTGCAAGTTCTCTTTGAAGCTCCTGCAACTGATATAGTTCCTCTGTAAGATACATTTCCTGCACAAGTTCAAATGGCAGAATATGACCCTCCCAGCCTTCCTGCACTTCCACTTCCTTGTCGTTCTTTTTCTTTGTCACCATATGAGGGTCTACCTGCATTATGGCAGCCTCGCCCTCTGTCTGGATTATTTCTATATCGGCAGATATCTGGTTCCATACATTGTCCAGTACCTGAAATGCCTCGTATTTATCTATCACGGCAATAGATTCCAGCCTCTTAAAAATATCCGCAGTGGCTTTTTCCTCCTCCTGTGCAGATATCGTGGAATATTGCTCTATCAGAACCGCTCGCAGTTTTTCCTGCAAATCTGCGAAAGCAGCGACATAGCTATCTTTGTAGCTGATGACAGACGCCTCATCCCTCACAGCCTGCCCGATATCAGAAAAAGCCATCTGCACATATCTCTCTGAAATCGGCTTGCAGAGATACTCCCTGAGTGTCGGGAATGCTTTCCAATAATCCTCCAAGGCATCCAGCTCCGTATTCGGAATGCCTCCAAACATGATGGAATGCAAATCCCAAGGCTCCGGCTTCTCGTAAGAGTCAACATAACGAGGAATATTTAGATTGTAGTCGTTCTCCTTGATTTTTTCCTTGCTCACTCGCTCGGAAAATCCGGGGATGATAGCACGAGTGCGGATACAGTCCACAATACGCTTGATATCCGAAGAACGCAGACTATTGCTCTTTCCGGCTTTTTCATATCCTTTCGATGCATCGATGATAAGAACATCTGTCTCCGTCCTTTCACGCTTTAACACCATGATTAGTGTTTGGATAGATGTGCCAAAGAAGATATTACCGGGGAGTCCAATAATAGCATCAATGTTATTTTTCTCTATCAGATTCTTTCGAATTGTATATTCCTCATTCCCACGGAAGAGGACACCATGAGGAAGAACTATCGTCATAATTCCGTCTTTCTCCAAGTGATACAGGTCATGCAGCAGAAACGCATAATCTGCCTTACCCTTTGGCGCTACGCCATAGTCAGAAAAACGAGCGTCATGCTTCTTATTTTTTGGGTCCCACTTCTGTGAATAGGGAGGATTGGACACCACGGCATCCGCACGGACAAGCTGATAATGCTCAATGTCACCCTCCTCAAAGTACGGCCAGTCATCCTCCAAAGTATCGCCATTTCTTACATATATATTTGCTGGGTCGATACCTCTCATCACGAGATTCATTCTGGTGAGGTTGTAGGTGTTCTCTTTTAGCTCCTGTGCATAATAGCTGATTCGGTTTCCACCTTTGATATACTTGGATGCCGCAACCCCCATGTTTATTAATAGAGACCCTGAACCTGATGTGGGATCATATATGCGAATTTCCTTCCTGTCCTTCAGGTGATTTGCCACAATCTCAGACATGAGCATCGACACTTCATGAGGCGTATAGAATTCGCCAGCCTTTTTGCCTGCATTGGCGGCAAACTGGCTGATGAGATACTCATAAATAAATCCGAGGACATCATAATCCTGGCGCCCATCCATAGGAATACGTCTAATCAACTTGATAAGCTCGTTAATGGACTTTGTCTGCGTGGACGCAGTTTCTCCCAGCTTGGAAAGCCCGGTCTGCAGCGTATTGAAAATCTTTTCAAACACCTTTTTATGAGATGGGCTGATGAGCCGGTCAAAGGCAGTCAATGCCGTCCTTACATCAGAGACATCAAAATCGCTCCCCTTGTCCAGCCATGTGGAAAACAGATTCTCGTAGGCGATAAAATAACCGATGGACTCCTTGGTGAAATCCACAAACTCCTTATCGGATTCATTCATCCTCTTTATGTCCTCATCCGACATCCCCTGTTCCTTGAAGAAGCGTAGCTCCTTCTCGGAAAGATACCTATAGAAAATAAAGCCCAAGATATAATCCTTGTACTCGTTGGCTTCTATTTTAGAACGCATTTCATTGGCTGATTTCCATATCGTGGCAGCCAGTTGCTGCTTATTCATAACACATATTCCTCCATATTTATGATTTACTTTTTGTGGCTCAATAATCCCTTATATTAATTCTTACCTCCAACAGTCGCTCATATCGCTCATTCGATAGAACAACAACTATCGGCTTTCCGTTTTTCAACATGCAGGCTGTTTTGTCGTTATCAGCCAGCTCTCGTAACGGCTTTGATGATTGGTCACGATCGAATTGCACAAATTTTCAGTAATATATTGATAGAACATCGTTCCAAGAATATAATTTTATAAGTCCTATCCCTCTACTAATCCCCGCAGTTCATCACGCTCTTGTTTCTTTTTTGTATCAACCATTCTCTTTCCCTCCGTTATCCTCTGGGATAAATTCCAAAATGTCGTCCACGCCACAATTCAAAACACGACAGATACTTTCCACGCTTTCAAGAGAAATATACCCACTTCGTTTCAATCGTGTGATGATATTTGCTGAAAAACCAGCTTCCTGCTGCAACTGTGCATTCGTCATATCTTTCTCTATTAATAAATGGAATAATTTCTTATAGCTGACTGCCATGCCATACCTCCATTTTCATATCAGTAAATATAAGAGAAGTATATCACGCAAAAGTGAATTTTTCAATTCAAAAATATAATTCGAAATACAGAGTCTTATCTTTCAAACAAAGGCTCGTCCAAAGAAAAGCGGCATTACATTTTATTCAAGAAAAATGTAATGCCAAACTTTTCCTCAAAAACTTATTTTACTTTTTTAAATGTTCAAATTCGTATATTCTCTCGCTTTACCTGTTTTGCCAAATAATAGACTTTCACCAAAAGATAAGTTTCGCTCTGCTCAAAGCCTATCCCCCTGGGTAAATCAGTTCCCTCACAGCCGCTCAGCGGAAACAGAAACACACATCTATTTTCGTCCCAAATCCGCAACCCCTTTGATTTACTGGGCTTTTCTCGCCAGCAGTACGACTGTTTCAACATGTGTTGAGTGTGTGAAAAAGATTATCGCAAGGCAAAGTTAGGCCTTGGCGGAAGTTTCATTTTAGGTTATTGACAGCACATCATAATTTATCTGGTTCGTATCAACTATTTTTACAATAGCGAATAACATTACTGTTTCCATCAGTCTTTATACTATATTTAGATGTCCGCAGTATATAAAAAATTCCAGATGCAATTTAGTATCCTACGCTAATCGTAAGTTCTTTTTGTTACGGTATTCTAGCTTCTCATCAGTTTTCTTTTTGGCATAGTTATTGTCTCCTTCGTGTGATTACAGAGATTAATCGTCTTTTTCCCGGCTTGTTCCATATGGAGTTGGCTTCTCTGCCACCATTTGAACTGGTATTTCCAATTGCTTATAATCGAAAGCTTCATTAACAAGTACAGCCATTCCTTCGTCAAATTCTTTCATCCGATTATCCTTGTTAAAGAAATGAAATCCCCAAATGTGATACTCATTATCATCAGCAAATGTCTTTACAGGAACAGCCTCATCTTTCATCTGAAGTAAGAATTTTTCTTTCCAAGCATCCTTCTGCCTTTTAAATCGCATTGAATTTATTCGATAACCAACTGATATAATAGCACATAATTTATAATGCTAAAGCTGTCTTTCAACATTTCTCCCGCTTTCCAACAGAACTATTCGGAAATTCCGAATAGTTGCTGTTTTTTCCAGTTTATCACTTTCATTTATACTTTTCAAATACTCGATAATTGTAGGGACAGCTACGTCGTATAACTCCTCATCATTTTTTGAGTCAACTATATATTTTCATTATTATATAACACTTCAACAGTGTCGGTTTTATCCTGTAATGAAAAAACCAAGAATTCTACTACGCTGCTTTTAGTATATAAAACCTTTTCCTATCTTTACCCATTTTTCTTCTTCACTTATAGCAATTTACTACATACCTAACTGTATTATTCTTACTTATATTTGTACGTAAATTCCTTAAAAATCGAAATTTTGATAATATTCCTTTCTTTAGTTTATTACAGGTACAATTTGCAAGATTAAACTGCTCCTGTGTAATATCGCCCTTTTTCAGTGCATCTTCCAATTCATCCCTATCATCTTCCACCACAATCCCATCTGGATAAACAACTAAATCTAAATACAAGTCATCAAACCAAGGAACCGAATCGTTATCCAATCCCTGGCAAGCACTTATATCAATATTCCACAATAATATTCGACTCTCTGGATTCATCATAGCTGTAATACAATAATGCTCCTCACTTGGTAATATTGATACCCACTGATAATTGGTATCGCACACAACAATATCTGTACCATTGAAATACCATATTTGGGGAGCCGAAACATCAAGTAACTCAATCAAACTGACATAGCCTTAAAAAAATCACCAGAAATTAATTTAATATCCTGCTTTTTAGATAAAATGCATTTCCATTCATCATATGATAATTTACATCTTTTCACAAAGTACCTCACGCTAGAATTTGATTCAGACTCCTATTTTCGACATAATTCGGCACAAACCTCACAATGCACCGTAGCCGGAAACATATCCACCGGCCACACTCCCTCTGCCGCATACCCCAACTTCTTCATATACCTCACATCCCGAGCCAGCGTCTCCGGGTTACAGGACACATATACCACCTTCCCTGCGCCCAGCTTAGCAATTGAATCCATAAACTCTTCCGTACTTCCGCTGCGCGGCGGATCCATAATCACCACATCCGCCTTATCCCCGCGTTCAGCCATGTTCACCAGGAACCGGCCTGCATCATTGCAATAGAATCGGATATTATCAATATCATTCATCTTAGCATTATTCACCGCATCCTTCACCGCATCCTGATTTAGTTCCACGCCAATTACCTGTCCGGCCTGTCTGCTGGCGATAATACCGATTGTACCAATGCCGCAGTATGCATCAATTACCACTTCCTGCCCCTTAAGCCCAGCTAGTTCCAATGCCTTTCCATACAGGACTTCGGTCTGAACCGGATTTATCTGATAAAAAGATTTTGACGAAATCCTGAATTTGCACCCGCACAGTTCGTCCACAATATAACCTTTACCATATAGTACATTCTCTTTATTCCCCAATACCATACTGGTGCCGCGGCCATTTATATTCTGTATGATAGTAGTTATCTCCGGATGCTTTTCCCGAAGCGCTTTTACAAAGTTATTTTTAGACGGGAATACCGGGGATGCAGTTACCAGCACCACCATGATTTCATTTGTTGAAAATGCCCTCCGAATCAGCACATGACGGAGAAGACCGTATCCCGTGTCCTCGTCATAGGTGCGGATTTTGAAGGATTTGAGCATTCCCCTGATTGTACCGATGATTTCATCAGCCTTTATATCTTCAATCAAACATGTTTCCACAGGAATCACATCATGACTGTTTTCCTGATAAATACCAGAAATAATGTTCCCTCTTTTATCCCTGTCAAATACAGCATGTACCTTATTGCGGTAGTGAAATGGATTCTTCATTCCTATTATGGGCTTTACAGGACATATTCCCCGGAATAATTCCTCCACCACCTTCTGTTTGCGCTTAAGCTGCTCCGTATATTCCATATCCAGCATCTGGCATCCGCCGCAATGCTTTTCAACCGGACAAAGACTTCTCTTCTTCCCTGTTTTCTTCCATTCTGCATTTTTTCCACTGACGTTTTTGTTAACACCATCTTTTTGCACAATGTTCTTCTGCATTTTATATTTTAGGGCCTTATCCTCCTGTGCTGTGCCCCTCAGTTCTCCCCTTTTTCCCCCTACGCGGTTCTCCTTCATCCCATAGGCTGATTTTGTCTTATATCCCGGGTTCCCCATACCGTCCTTTTTCATTTTTCTCATATCACCACCATATTCACCTGTGCTGTTATATGAATTTCCTGGCTTTTTGGTCTTTCCCGGCTCTCCGAATTTCCCATCCCTCTTATATGAAACACTTTTATAAGCGGCGCCCCTATTACCCGCACCGCTAATGCCCGCGCCCCTATTACCTACACCGTTGTTATCGGCGTTCCCATTACCCGTATCACCGAAAGCCGTACTCCTATTGCCTATACGGCTGTTTCCCACGCCTCGGTGGCCTGCGCTGCCCTTACGCACGCTCCTATTCCCAGCATTTCCGCTACCATTCTTATGATTCCCAGCATTCTCAGCCATTCCCTCGTTCTCCTATCGCTTTCATTCATTTATATTCTTAATTCGAATTATATCTGTCATAAAATCCTATGGACATTTTACCACACATTCCATCAAATGTGTTAATATAACACAGCAGGAATACGATAGCATACGCTAATGACCGTGTTTATCATAGCCGTCTGTCTTGACAAATCTATTAACATTATCTATTGATTGACCGATTATCTCCTGTTGAATCATCTCATGGCTGCTCATCTCATAGCTAATCATTCCCTGGCTAACCATCTCATGGTTAATCATCCCTGACTAACCATCCCCTGACTAACCATCTCCTGGCTAACTATCTCATGGTTAATCATCCCTGACTAACCATCTCCTGGCTAACTATCTCCTGGCTAATCATCTCCTGGCTAACCATCTCCTGGCTAATCATCTCCTGGCTAACCATCTCCTGACTGCATCAGCCCACCAACCTCCCCACCTCCTGAAACAATCAACTTCCCCATCTCTTGACCAGCCAACCACTCATGCTCACCATCA
>ERZ1036412.841-NODE-841-length-14933-cov-3.848770_pt1 | contig 14933 bp, 13 predicted proteins | sample MGYA00514218_ERZ1036412 | MGnify/ENA primary metagenome ERZ1036412 (study PRJEB33795, sample SAMN09464944) | human gut metagenome | host: Homo sapiens | place: USA: Stanford, California | collected 2016-11 | study: EMG produced TPA metagenomics assembly of the... | reverse complement strand
GAATTTATATTTTTACTTAACGTGTAACTTCCAATAGCATTTGCATTTCCAGAGAATAATTTATCTTGTATTAATCTTGATGGTTCGCCTGCATTATTTATTTTACCTTTGATGCCAATTATTTTAGATATGGATGGTGTTTGTACATTGGTTGTGGAAGTTATTGATGTTATTTTGAATTTATCTGTATAAACAGAAAAGATCGTTTTCCTATCTTCACTACCAATCGCAAGGTTCAAATAATGTTTATTTTCTACAGTACAATTGTCTTTGGGAATTAATGTACTAAGTTGATTTCTTTTAGCATCTGAAATTATGCCGGAAATCACTAGTATTACATCATAGTTTTCAACTGTATCAGATAATGTATACTCTGAATCAGGTGTATAGCCGTTTCCTTCCCATAGAACTTTTTGGCTGAATCCGCCTAGATAATTTATTCCAGAACCATCTGAGCTACCACCAATATTTTCCCACTTGGTAAAATCAAAAGATTCCGTTGTTGTATGCTCGTTTAAACATTTATATGATTTTTTGTCATACACAACAACTTGATTCTTTCTATACAAGGTATTCATTGCCCAGTTTGTAATTTTCGCTGTATCTGATATCAATTTATATTCTTGTGTTGATGGTGTGAATGATTTTGTCCATTGCGCCATTTTAGTTATTCTAAATTCATCAATATAACTCGCATAGTCAACGTCAGAACCCAATTGTAAGAATGCTGTAGCGTTAAAATTTATTTTTGCAGAACTTTTAGTCGTGGAAATTAATACGCCATTTTGAAATCCATAGAAATTTTCACCTTTTCTTACTAATGCGCGATGAACCCAATGACCATCATCTCGTGTTCCTAAAGAAAACCCATTTAAAATATCCCAAGATGTTCCATCACTTGATGCATAACACATTACCTTGCCTCCTCCATATGGAGAAGTACCAACCTTTAATGTTGCTTTACTTGCATTATCGCAATAACTAATAACAGTATGGTCTTCGTGGCTACCTTGAGTAGTTTCCCACCAGTCAATAGTAAAATCACCACTTGAAATATCTAAAGAGTCGGAAAGGTTTGTGCGTAGATAGCTATTACGTCCAAGATATAAACCACCTGCACCAAACTTAGCTATATTTGTTCCTATTCCTGGTTGACCTATAACTGTCCAAATATTTCCACACATATCCTTTAAGCTAGTTTCATTAAAGTGGAGTAATGCTACCGTTTTCGTATCTTCTATGAACACTTCTCCTTCTCCGAGAATCTCTTGCCAATAATTTTCATCACTAATAAAATCAGTTGATGTATGATTAGCCAAACAACGATATAATTTATTATCGCAGACAACCAATTCATCTTTTGAATAGATCTTCCCCGTTTCCCAGTCACTGGCACCACCAACAATGGTTTTCCCATCATAAGCGAATTTTCCATCTATTTCAGATATTTTGTCTACTTTAGCTTTATCTACATCGACATAATCATTACTAGACAGCCCTTTTCCTTCAACTTTATCAACCTTACCATCCAATGCATCAATTAATCCAGTAATCGCTTCGATGCTATGCTGATCAGGCTGATTTCTAAATTTTAAATCTCCATGATTCATCGATGTTGGACCACCAAAAAGTTTTAGTTTCCATACACAAGTACCATCGGTAATTTCGTCACCTTCACCATAACCTTGTGGTTCATTCGTACCGCTAGTACCTGGTGTAGTGCACATATAAAAACCCCAACTTGGACAAGTTGAGGTTCTTACGATATCTTGAATTTTATACGTTGTATTTGCTTTCCACAGTTCAAAATGTGCCTTTGTCGCCGCATGATTTACGCTTAGTGCCTGCTTGTCGAGCTCATCTATTGCACCGTTAAATTGCTGCCGAACCAATGGCTGATTCCCCAGTATTCGAGGAATGCCAAGGTTCGGCGTTTTTTCTAGTTCTGCCATTTACATCACCCTTTCTATAATCTTTGTGCCATCCCATTCATAATACATACTGCCGCCTGTTGCTGTTGGTACGAAATACGATCTAAAAACGTAGCCTGGTTGCATGGTGTAAAGTTCATATGTATTTTTTCCTGTAACAATCATGATTTGTCCATTTGCCACAAAGTAGTCGCCATCATAACTACAGATTGCATTTGCGGTACCGGCAGAAACTTTTTCGCCTAAAATCACAATTGGCATATCCGTAAACATAATCTGTTTTTGTGTTGCCAAATCTCCATCAGGAATGACAACCCTATCAACAATGCTCCAGTTTGCTAAAAGTGCTGCACAATCACTCTCAGAAGCTACGCAATTTACAAGTGTAGGTATCGTCCAATCAAAAGAACGTTCTTGCGCTTGATAGGAAAGCAATTCCCCTTTTCGCGCATAGAGTTCAATCATGGTTTTTTCATTAAGAGAATTGAAATCATTGCAACGTTGTTCCCAGGTATAGGTAAATGGAGAAGAATCTATCGTATAATCTTTGCTTACTCCGGCAACCGTTACACGAGCGATATAATCGGTACCAGCTTCAGCGACCAGGTCTTGTTTCGTCCAATACTCAATTTCATCATTTTGCGATACACAGCCGAAAGATTGCCGCTTATTGCGAGGTATAAAACTCATGCTTAAATCGCCGGCAATTTTATCTGTATGATATTGATCAGCTTGCAAATGTGCAGCCATTCTAATCTTCCCTGGTACACTAGGAAGTTCTGGTCTACGCGTAGTTGTAAGCTGTTTTGTTTTGGTATAATCCATTTCCTCGTCATGGTCAACTGTGCTCGTTGTGATGTTGTACTGCTCGGTCACGATATTTCCTTCTCTGCAGACCGGACCGCCAGTCGTAACATTTGCATAGTAACTGCTTCGAATAAAGAAAACATTGGTTTGGGCAAAATGCTTTCGCGGTACCGTATCAAATACACCACGCATTACACCTTTTACATACCAATGTCCATTTGGTAACTGAGCCAGCGTACTATAGGAAACAATTTCATCATCAATCACAAGCAACCTGCTACCTTTTCTCGCGACTGAGATATCCGCAATATTACTGCTTTCAAGCTCTTCTATACCACCTAAATCTGCTATTTCAAAGCCAAGGATATCTTCTACATCGCTAAATTCAGCAATATCATAAACGAGTCTACCTGTTGCCGACCAGTTCGACATACTGTTTGTACTTTGAAAAGGTGTATTTTGCTGTTGTCGCCAAACCGTCCAAGTTTGCGTTTTTACATCTGGCTTTGCGGCAAAAGCTGATACATAGGTATCGTTACACTGGCAAATCTCCCAAGGAAGTTCTAGGTATCTAAAAGCTTGTACCCCAGTTGGGTACGTCTCTTCTTTTTCCCATTCGGTAGAACCGGAGAAGCCAAAATCGGTTTTAGATAGTCCAAAGATATCTTCAATTGCTTCAATCTTCACCTTGCCATCGATAAAATCACCAAAATCCACATCAGTAACGCGCATCAAGAGATTTTTAACGCCATACGGTTCCCAGTTAACCTTTATTACATCACCGATACGAACATTTGACAGCTTACGATTTCCTTCAATACTCCCTGTTGCCAGTGGATATGATTGCTCATTTATTTCGCGTTTAGCGGCCCAAAGCGCATTTTCAGCAGTAGTGAAATAGTTGTAATTATACGATTTCGTTGTTTGCACGCCATTATTAATTTCAATATTCGCTGGATCAACTGCAGGAATTGTGCTTTCTTCATACATTGCTTTTCTATCCGTATATCCAACAGATATCTTTGATATAGTCTGAGTCCAATCAAGCCTAGTAAAAGTGAAACTACTCGCATTTGTTGTATCGACAACTTGAACCTCATCCACATTATAATCATCACGAATTAGCTTGAAAGTGAGTCTTCCTGTAATCGGATCAGAGTATTTAACAGCATTAACGTGAGTGCAAATATCATCGAAAAGACTTCTTGCTTCTGTCGTATTAGTAATCGGTATGGAAATTCCTATTCCTTCTTCGGCTAATGTTTTGCCGATTTTCATCAATGATTCTTTATCGATGCTATCTGGACTTTCAGCCAAGCCCCAATCTTGATTCGTATGAATTAAATATAAAGCTTCGGCCGGATTTGCATCTTCACCAACAGGTCCTAATCCTAAATAATTCGGACAATCTTGAAGTTCAATCCACGTTTCAGGAATTGTAGCAGATTTTCCAATATACGCGGTTGGAACAACAATGCTGACAAAATCTCTATAGGCAGGAGTGAGTCCACGAAGTTCAGGCTGTATGCTATCGTTTGACATTTGCTGAACCATCCAAGGATCCGCACCTTGATTATCCCCACCAAGATACGTTTTGATCTCACCGATAAAGCCTCCATTTTCATCTGGACCACCAAAGAGCTCATTATCATCTACAGAGATAGAAAAAGGTGTGGTTTGGTGATTTTCTCTTGATTCATCACCTTCCCATACCTTTTGTTCTTTCATATAGATTGCCCGAATTCGCATTGTCGGCGAGGACCAGCAAACGAGGAATTGGTATCCTAGAAAATATTTAAAGCCTTTTTGAATTGTTGTTTTGAGATTACGACCGTTGATAAGCCAAGACAGAAGCCACATAAAAAGCGAATTGATGAGTGGTCCTACAGCCATATCCTTACCCCAGATTTCAACAGTAACACTGCTACCGGATTCTTTGCCGCTAGTTACTTGTCCTTTACCGTCTCCCTTCGTCGTTGCAGGAGAAGAAATATACTGCGCAATAAGTGCAAACACGAGCGGCCATGCATTAAAGTTTGCATGCGCAGCGTAGGTTTCTGTATATTTATCTGCCCTAAAATCTCCAAAGTAACTGACGATTGGTGATTTAACAAGGCATCTTCCAATCACTACAGGAATAGGACTACCGATTTTAGTTTCATTACTTCCGACATTTAAATCACTTGGATCCATTTCAGTTTCACTAGAACTATTTGAACTTTTATTGAGAAAATATAACGCTAGTGTAGATAGACCCCATCCAGTAAATGCATTTAATCCCATAAGCATTACCACCCTTTTAAATTTAGGCATGAAAAAAGACAGCTATTAAGCTGTCTAATTAATATATATTTTGTTATAATGAAAAACGGACTAGCTGTAACTAGTCCGCATAACTGAATACAAGGAGGTGAAACCCTTGAAGTTCCATTTACTCATCGAAGTTGACCTAATGGCACTTATCAAGGTGGTAGCACTCATTGCTTTCATCTTGAAAGTGCTTACCTAGCCTCGTATTCAACCGAATCGTCCTGTTACCGCAGGGCGATTTTGGTTTATTTAGTATATGAGTATTATAACCTGATTTATACATTTTGTAAACGAGACTACGCAAAATAACAAATTCTACAATTCAATAGTACCAACAAATCCGTCAGTATCGCGCTGCACAACTAAACTATCCACCCAGTATGCGCCTTTACCTGTCGGATTTTTTTCGCTGTCGGTAGGTGGACAATAAGGAACGCCACTAAAATTCAAAGCGTTTTTATACCTTAGTGCGCATGTTTTAAAAAGATGGTCACATCCAGGCACCACCGTCACATTGTTTCGCGGCGTATTCATGAATGGGTATTTTATCTTGATTACATTTCCTTTATGCTTAGCAATCATCCGGACATATCCGTCAAAATAGATTTTCCCACCGGTAAAATAGCCATCTTCATACTCGGCTAATTTTTGCGAAAACACTTCTAATCCGTCTACTTTATCGATAAATATTTGGACTGCGTAATGCTCTTTATTCAGTCTGCATTTATGATCAAAAATCACATTGTTACAGTAATATTGATTCATTCCGTTTGGCAGTTCTTTATTAAGCCAATTTTCCTGCGTAACAGTAATTTCACACTGCGAATCTTTAAAGCTTACCTGCGAAACTCTCGCAAATAAAACAACATCAAACCGTGCTAAGTCAGCTTCATGCGCCCGATACACAAGCACAGTCACCGGCGTTTCTGGTGGTGGCCCTTGATATAGTTTAGCAATCGCATGATCTTTAGAAACAGTGATTGCTGAACTATTAAGCGAACCAGTACTTCCTGGTTTTACATTGCTTCTAGAAATCACTTCGGCAAAGTATTTTTCTGTACGCGTGATGTTGTTTTCCGTCACTTGAAGTTCTATATCATTTGCTGCACTCGTGTACAAATAGTTCATCTGCTGATAGGTAAATTTGTAGCATTCCACCGGAACGCCATCTTGTACGGAATTTTCGTATTTTTCAATATTGCTTTTTGCCACTATTCATCAACCTCCACGAAGTTTAAATCCGTTGTAGAAATCTCTAAAGTATCATGATCTATCGTTAGCGCATCATTTCCAAAGCGGTATCTGCAGAAGAAGGAAATCATGGCAACCTGTTTTTTAAAAAGTGAATGAGTAAGCGGATTTTCTAAATAAATCTTGCCGTATTTGCCTGTATCGTCAATTGAATAGCCTGCGATTTTCAGTATTTCGCAAGTACCATTTAAGTAGAAAATAACGATTGTCCTTCTGCGCTTTGATTTCGCATAATACTTCCAAAACATATTGAAATTTACCAGAAGATAAATTTGTCCGCTTGGCATATCGCCTGCAAGTTCTAAATCATTCATCCATGTAGGTGCATAAAACGATTTGAGCATCCCTTTGCAACGCATAAAAAAACGCTGAAAGTTGTATCCTTCAGCACGTGAGATTCCCATATATTTTATTTGCCGTGTTTCAGCTGTGTCATAAGATTTTAAATCAAAACGAAAAATACCTGTTTCGTTATCTAAGCGATTTGCATTTTTGCTATAGTTTGCCGCTATATTATCTATCCAGGGCGGTTCGTCTTTAAACACCTCCGCTCCCATATAGGTATTCGGTAAACCTCTCTCCGGACAAGTATCACGCATAGTTGTTTCTATATGAAATTCATCCCAGGCTGGTGGAAATGCAGGTGCATTTTGATTTTGCAATAGTTCAAGATTAATCGTCATTGTTGATAGATTAGAATGCGTGTTTGAATAGTTATCTTCCTGCTGCAGTACACCATAAAACACTGGAACAACAACGGTACTAAAAGCCTCCCAATCTGAGGTAAGCTGCTTGGTAAGTCCGATTACACCGTTTGCTGTGATGTATTTGATATCGTATTTTACACCACCGTCACGATCATCTGTCCAGAGCATTACAGAACCGATATTCCTATAGCCCCAAAGTGCTGATGTTGGAATAGTTATATTTGCTTGCCCTTTGTACTGTTTTATCTCCAAATTGCATTTTGCATGCCATAATGGGAATTGTATACGCTGTGTTTGCTGTCCGAAGGTTAGCATACGAAGATACTGACTTTGCCATGTTTCGTTGCCGATATAGTCATAGGATACAAATCTTCTTGGTTCACTCCTTAGTGCCATGCGCTGTTCAGTGCCATCCCAGGCAGTATGAATTTGCGTTTTATATTCAAGTTTCTCAACTATTTTATCTGACATTTTATCACCTACTTTATCACCTACCACATCGGACTTAAATCAAAGATTGTATCTTCAATTTCTATTGAGCTACTTTGACCGAGCCATTTAAACATTTCCCATAGCATCCAAGGTTCATAGCAATGCTTATTCGCTTGCATGATACTCATAGACACTGTATATGCCATTAGATAATTTGCGATTTTTACATAAACGCCATTTCGGTCTACAATTACACGTTTTCCTGTACCGCCTGTATCTACAAGAGAAATGTTTTTTGTAAAATCGGCTTTTGCCGCCAGATTGATAATAAGTGCTTTTAAGAAGGTTCTCAGCTCTTCAATTGCACCCATACATTCGTAAGTATCACTTCCAGTGAGGTTTGTTTCATCAGCTAACCAATCATACAATCTTTTATAGGCAACATGAAGTACACCTTTTAAATATTGGTCAAATTCACCATACATAATTGTCATTGCCGAACATTCACGATTTGTTTTCTGCCTGCTGCCAATCAGATACACATCATCGTCATAACTAGCATCAAGCAAATATTGAAATTGATGACTTTCTAAAATATATGCTTCAATGCCTAAATCACTCCAGGACGATATTTTTCTGATTGTTACGAGGGAATCATTTTCATCGGTGATCGTGAGAGTGCCTTGTCCAATATTCCACAGGTAAGTATACCCTTCTTGTAGTTTATCAACTGCAATCGGCTCATTGTCTCCCCAAAGAACTGATAATAAATCTGTAAAATCCGGTGTTGCCTCATCACCATAGATAATAGAATTTTTATTTTTCCCTATTGAATTAAGTGGTTTCAGCTTTGTTGAAAAATAAGGTTTTGGAGGCTTACTTAGACTTTTTGTGCCAAAGGAAAAACCACCAAAACTAGGATGCATTTGTCCGGTCGGCATCATTCATCCCCCTATTCTTCTTGTTGCAATGAAAAACCGTCCATACCATAGATACCACGTCTGCGTGTATACGGAAATACTTGATGAAGATACCCGGATTTCGGATAACTGATTTCATAGGTTTGCGCTGGTGCAACATTTCTCATTGAAATAAAATAGATTCCAGGCACATATCCAACTGGACTAAAATTTCTTAATCCATCTGGATCACGAATCACATAGGCAACAAGATTCATATTGACTGTAATACAGTTAAGCGTATTTACATTTACTCCTGTATCAGTACTTGATTTACTTTGTAGTTTTGTATAATCAGGTACATTTGCGTTCCATGCGGATGCTTTTACCTCACTTGTTTTTACAGGTAATCCTAATTGTTTGCCGGTATAGCAATTTGCAAATGAAGCTATACTGTTTTTCCCCGCACTTGCCCAAAGAACAGATGGCAGGCGAATTGGTGCAGCATCAATATCCATTCGAAGAAAAGTGTTTGCCTCAGTTGTCATTGAGAATATAGGCTTAGATTCTGCTTCAATTGTTGTTGCATCAAAAGATGACGAAGCAGTAAACATATTGTAACTGTTGCGACTTCCAGAAAAAATTAATCCCCCATCCCAATTGCCGACTTTTTGAAGATATCCAACTGCTAGATGTTGAAAAACTCCACTTGTTTCTATGCTAATTACTAACATCGGGGTAGGATTCATTATCGAATTCATATAAAGCGTATGACTTCCATTCGGATTTACTGGGATTCCTACACCTATTGCTTGTTGCGTTCCATATTCACGAACTACATTCGGTTGATCATACCAATAACCCGATGCTGGTTTAGAGGTGTATGCAGTTGCACATGTAAGCCCTATTCCATGTGCATTTGTATCATTTTTTTGTGATGGAAATATCTTTTTCCCATTGGCACTTCTAAATACTGCAAATACATTTCCATCAGGACTTTTCACTGCTAATCTAAGTCCATCACTGTTAGCACTGCCATCTATCGGCAAATCAGACATATTATTTTCTAACACTACCCAGCCTTGATTTGCGACATATTCACTGATTTTTTCCATGATTGCATTTGCATTTGTAAGTTCAGTAAACTTCTGATATGCCATTGTTATTCCTCCAATCGAATAACAAGATTCATCATTCTTGCTATTTTTTCATTTTTTAAATCTCTCGCTAAGAGTACATTTAAGTCAACATCATAGATAACACCTGCTTGGCCAAGTAAGTGAAACTTTCGCTTTTCCCACACATTTGGCAGCATTAAATATTTTTTATCGTTAATCGTAATTTCACCATATCTAACTGGTGCATGACTCGGATAATACATATAAGGAATTTTTCCTAAAACACCTTTTCGTTCTTCGTCTGCTTGCATAAATTCAACCGGTTCTAATTTATAAATATAGTTATCTTGGTTTTTATCATATACATGAGAAAAATCCGTAAGATCAGCGTCAGTAGGTCTAATATAAAAATTTATTTTACTTGGTCTTATTGGCTCAGTTCGCAAAAAATAATGTTTGGTAATACGACTTCCATTACAGCTATGCTCGCTTACTGCATTTAAAGGTTGTACATAATTAGCAAACCCTTGCCATCTACCATCTGGAAGCATAAGCATGGCTTGTGTAGGGCAAAGAGGATGATCTATGCCTGCTGTTGCAAATACAGGTATTCCATGACCTAGATGCCAGTTATCAGGATGATAATCTACTTTTAAACCGATAACAGCACTAGGAGTAATTTGATTTGAAGTATATTTTACGTCTTTTCCAAATGGCACAAGTCCACTTGTGCCACCAATTACAGCAGCAGGAAAAGCGTATTCTTCATGATCATAAGGATTCATCAATCCAATAAATGCACTGTCCCATTTTTCTGCATTGTTCATCACAATAATAAGGCAGTGCCTATCTTTAAGCAGCCAATATTTAAAATTTCCAATAGTCGGTCCATTGCTATCTAAGGACAATGAAGGATATCCGATTCCTGGATAAACCGGAGGATTAAAATCTTGCATATAAGGATTGGCGTTACCTATTTTCGTTGTGTATTGCAAATTCATTAAAGGTAAATCTGTAAAATCCATCCCTCCGGCCTGCTCATGCCAGTCTAGCAATTCACTATATTGTTTAAATGCGCCTAAATGTAGAACTTGTGCCGAACGTTCAAATATATCGGGGGTTTCTGTAAACGTATGAATAGCATTTTCAGTTCTTATTTCATTTCCACTTACAAAAAAATCTTGCCCATTTTGTTTTAAGCCTTTATCGCTCCAAACAAAATATGTAGCAAGATTTTCTTTCTGCATCAACCAATTTTTATAAGTATCGCCTTTAACAATTGTATTCGGCATAAGTCCAATATAGCTAATTTCACCGTCTTTAAATCCATGCGCTTTTAATATAGTACCTCTTGGCCATGGTTCGTTACGCATAATCTTCCAAACATCTTTTCCATGAATCGTTTCATCCGTAACCCATACAACGATTTTACTAATCAAGTCGTTAAAATCTGTTGCTATACCTTTTGTATAATTGAGCATATTATCACACCCATTTCATTGCATGGTAGGCATCATCATTACGATTATAGACATTGTTAAAGACCTTATAGGTCACGTCTTTATAAATTACATTATCTTTAGCTGCTAAATCCACACGGTTTCCTAGCCAATATACACCATCAAGCTCTCCAATTATACCTACAGGATTTGTTTCGTAAACTAAAACGGGATAAAACATATTATCTTCAATAGGATTTTCTAATCCGGTCTTTTTATAAATAGTAAAGGTATCTACTGGAGTTGTATCAATTGGCCAAGTAAATAAATTATTGCCTCCATATCTCCAGGTACCATCAGGTCTACGAATACAAAGTGATGAAAATCCTCCTGAAGCTATTGGATTTATAAATAAGCTATGCGAATCACTATGATTCGTCCAGCTCATTCCTTCAAATGCACTACCTCCTATAACAAGTGGGTATGGATATTGACGTTCTATTGCGATGGGATTCATAAAGCCAAGATAAGCACCTTCATATTGATTACTCATTTCAACTCGAAAAGAAAATCTTTGTGAGTTAGCTGTTAACCAATAGGTCATTAAAACATCTTTAGCTAAAGGAACACAAGGTAGTTTAGATGTTTCTGGAATTGCACCTGGTTGTTCGTACCAAGCTAAATTAGGATCATAACCAGCGAATCCATTAAGTAATATGTTTTCTTGGTCTTCACTAAATTTTTGCCACTTCATTCCGACGTATATCTTATCTTGTCCATCACCTTTCCCCTCTAAAATAACCTCGGTAGTATTTTCATCCAAAGTAGATGGGCTTAGCAGTTTCCAAGCATTTCCCGATGTAAAATTGTTTTCATCAATAAGAAATGCAGTAATGTCTTGCATAAGTTGCTTTACCGTTGTAGCTGTAGCATTTAAACATGCCATTGTATTGACCTCCTTTTTGGGTAAAAAAATAGACAGCCACATCAGCTGCCACAGGAAAATGTTTGTAATTGTCGAAAATATTATGAAAATAGTTAAGGATGTGAACAATTTGGAAAATAAGAAAAGTATCTATCATACACAGGGTATTTCCAGTAACGTTAGCAAAAGTCTATCTAACGCAACTCCTCCGACTACCGCACGCCTCGCGGGTCCCTTTATGCCACTGGTGGGTACGCGCCAACCTAGAATGCTCCAAGGACATACTCAACCAGCTTCTACAATTTTAATCTCTAATGTTAAACTGCTAAAAAAACTTACATCTAACATAAATAACGCTACATTATCATCTCAACGATTATTAAATTTACCTGACGCTTTTCATATTGCAACCCATTTATCAAATGAGCACCCTGAGATAATTCAGATAAAAAAGTATCTATATGATCTCCATTCAGTAATGGATAAATTTCAAGCTTTATCACCAGAAATGCAAAAAATAATTTTCTCTCAATTTAAACAAACATCTGATAATGATGATGAAACACCTTCTTATTCCCCATTAACTAATGAAGAAAGAGCATATATTAATTCAATTGAAAACTCTAATCCCGATCTGTTATCGCCAAATATGCTATCCGCTATTGCTAATGAATTAGTATTATTATCCGCGATTCCCATGCCAGATGAAACCAAAGCGATATTAACATCAATTAGCCTATTTGTTGCTTTACTGTCTATTTTACTCTATCGAAAGTCATTATGATAATTTACTTATTATAGTAATATTGCAATAATGCTATAATCTCGTCCATTTTCTTATTCATAATAATAAGATTTTCCGCTATAATTTTACTATAACTAGGTTGATTTTTAAGCTGCTGACTAGATTCGGATAAATTGTTTAAGATTTCATCAATTTGATTCTTCATTTTCTACCCCTTCTTTCTTAAATATTTCCGTAAACATCACTGGATTAAATTAGCATATTACTTATCTTGTATTAGTTGTAGCTGTAGCATTTAAACATGCCATTATATCAACCTCCTTTAAATTTATGTATAAAAAAAGACAGCCTTTTAAGCTGTCTTGATTAGCTCTATTTACTTTCCAATTACGTCACTAAGTATGTCAACTACATTATCTAGAATATCATCAGGTACTTTTTCGAAAAACTTCCATGAACGTGCAGTAAAATCCAATGATTTTAATTGCTCACACATAATTTCTCCTTGTGTTGTTGTTCGCGAATCCAGTTTTACATGCAAAGGGAAATTTCTAATCGTTGAAGTAATCGGACAAACCATTACCAACCCTATTTTCTCATTAAAAAAATCACAAGAAACCACTAAAGCTGGACGCGCTTTTTTTATTTCTTTGCCACTTTGCGGATCAAAATCAATGCGTATAATATCGCCAACTTGCGGATATGATTTCATTCTAGAACCTCTTTTCCTACAGCAAATCCAGAATCGAGTTCTTCACATTTATACGTTCCTTGATAATCAGCAAAACGTTGGGCAAGACGTGCACTTTTGCTTGTATCCATCTTTTTTATTGTAATTTCTTGACCATTAAAAAATATTTCTATTTTATCATTTGTACCCAATTTGGCTTTTTCTAAAATTTCTTTTGGAATACGAATTGCATGGCTATTTCCCCATTTAGCTATACTTACAATCATTTCTCTCACATCCTTGCTTTTTATCTCTAGTATATACAATGTAGATACATTATACAAGATAAATGTGAAATTTATACTTTTATTCTCCTAAGAACTATTAAACATACCATCACCCCATTACAAAAGCCACCCGAAGGTGGCTTAATTTATTTCACTAACTTCAACTTTGGCATTGCTGCTGCTTCCTCAGCTATTCCAGCTAGAATACTATCAAGAAGAATTTCAATTGTGCCGCTGTTACTAATTGCTGTATTATTATTAGCTATACAAGATTTAATTTCACTAACTTTTTGCATAATGGTTACTATGGTACGATGTTTACTCTGTTTCATTGAGCTACACCTTCTTTACGCTCAATCAAAGGTAATATTCCTTGTTTTTTCATCAAATTATAAATAAACAATCTTCCCTTTTGGGTCCATTTAGTATGCATGGCTACATCTTTTCTACCATCTTTATGTTCAATATCAATAGTTTCAGAATGAGTATACCCGCTCTTTTGATGTTTTGAATATAAGAGCCATTGACCACTTTGTTTATATTGTACTTTTAATTTATGTAACCGCTTATTCATTTCTGTACCGCTCATTCCATAATCTTTTGCAATTTGATTAATAGTTACAAGAGATTTATTTTTTAATACAAAATCAGTATAATCGGCTTTAGGTTTTAATTCATTGATGATTTGTTCCTTTTGAGCATTTTGTAGCTCTAATTTTCTTCGATGTTCTCGTTCATCTTTTAACTCTATTAGTAACTTAATTCCGAAATCTGGATTTTGCAATACTTGTTCAATTACGGTATCTGTTGCATACATACCATGTTTGCGAATTGATGGTAATACTTCTGATGTTACCCAACGTTTGAATTGTTTTGCTATAGGAAGTTTTGAACCAAAAACCAACGCATATAATCCAGATTCATTAATTGCTGTCATTTCTTGAATTCCTCCAGGGGTGGTAATCATTACGCCCCCTTTGTCTTCGTCATCAACATGATATCTAATTGCTTGTGATGTGTCCGTGTAACCTAATATCGTTGCAATATCCTTCCCTACAAAATAAGGTTCATCATTAAGTATCATTGTCCTAACTTCACCGAATTGTGCATTATTAAATATTTGTAAATTATTTTCCATAAAAAACTTCCCCTCCACTACTTATATTTTTTTTCGTTTTGGGGTACAATATAAATGTTGTTAGGGTTTATATTGTACCCGACTTGCCGCTTGCCTTTGCCGAGGCAGGCGGTTTTTCATTTTTAACATTATGAATTCACCATTATACACAAATTGTTTCTTTTTGTATATTTTGCATAAGTCTTTTTTGTTTTTCTTGTAATTCTTCAAATAAAAGGTCACTAATATATTGATTCATCGTTTTCCCCTCCTTTGTACAATGGTATTTTAATAC
>ERZ1036412.833-NODE-833-length-15109-cov-9.404544_pt1 | contig 15109 bp, 16 predicted proteins | sample MGYA00514218_ERZ1036412 | MGnify/ENA primary metagenome ERZ1036412 (study PRJEB33795, sample SAMN09464944) | human gut metagenome | host: Homo sapiens | place: USA: Stanford, California | collected 2016-11 | study: EMG produced TPA metagenomics assembly of the... | reverse complement strand
GATCTCTCTCTGAAATATTTTTAGAAAAACTTACACATTTAACTTGACAAACCCCAGCGCCCCCACCATTTTCTTATTTCTTATATTCAAAATCCGGAATCTGATGCCATCTTTCTTTGAAGTAATGGGCAGCCAGTTTCGGTTTTCTATCCCTGGTGAATAACCCTTTCTTGTTGCCCTGTACACGGAGAAGCCCCTGGCTGGTTGCAAAGTCTGCAAAGTTCCATGCCTGTTCTCCCACAACAAAATCGTAGTCATCGAATACTCTGTGATTCATCTTGTAGTAATCCACCTGATATTCCTCAGTATACATCACCGGAGTTGTATCATGGAATCCCATGACTGTATCTGCACCGTATTCTGTGAAAATAACCGGAAGACCATATTCTGCCCACTGATCCAGTTCTTCACGAAGGGCCAGTTCCGGTCCCTGCAGATCCGGTGCTCCGAAATACCAGCCATAGTAGCGGTTTAAGCAGATCACATCACTGAGTTTTGCGGATACATCCGTTGCAGGACCGCCGCCCATCTGGACACTGACCAGAGTACATGGGCGTTTCTGCGGATCCAGGCTGCGAGCCAGTTCGTACAGAGGTGCGAAATATTCATAAGCTCCCTCAGAATAAGAATCCGGTTCATTTGCAATGCTCCACATCACAACACAGGCATGATTTTTATCCCTTGCGATCAGGTCACGGATCACTTCTTTGTGGTGTTCCTGTGTCTGCACGCCATGTTCTTTATCAAAGGTGCTGATCTTCTGACCATTGAAGTTAGCGCCGCCGCCAAATTCCAGGTTCACACCCACTGCTGTGGTCTCGTCAATGACAACGATCCCCTCCTGATCGCACAGCCGCATCATTTCCTCGCTGTACGGATAATGGCTGGTGCGGAAACTGTTGGCTCCCTGCCATTTCATCAGGGAAATGTCTTTGGTATTCATCGGCAGATTGATGCCGCGGCCATTCGGGAAGGTATCCTCATGTTTGCCATATCCTTTGAAATAAAATGGTTTTTCATTGATCAGGAATTTTGTTCCGTCAATGCGAACCGTACGGACGCCATATGGAAGTGTATAAACGTCTTCGCCAAAGGTCACGCGGATATCATAAAGATAAGCATTTAACGGCTGCCACAGTTTAACTTGTTCAATCTTTAATACACCTTCGCATCCGGCTGCTTCTGTCACTTTATTGCCTTCCCGGTCAAATACCTCTACCAGACATTCCCCGGTTCCTATGGTATCAATCTTGTAATTCAGAGCTGCATTTGCTCCGTTTACTTCTGCTGTTACGGTAATGTCGCTGATGTAAGACTTTGGTGTGGTGTAAATTCTTACCGGACGAATGATACCGCAGTAGTTAAAGAAGTCAAAGTTTGGATTATTCACTGGTTTCTGAGGTCCCTTGGACTCAAATCCAGGCAGTCCGCCGCTTAAAATATTGTTTTTTCCGCCTACCGGCAGTGTGGTATAATCAATGATGTTGTTTACAGCTACGGTCAGCAGACATTCTCCCTTTCCGGCCAGATCCGTGATCTCCACCTCAAATGGAAGGAATCCGCCTTTATGGGTACAGATCAGGTCTCCATTCACATAAATCTTCGCTTCATGAGCAACTGCGTCAAAACGGAGCATTACTCTCTGATCCTTCATAAATTCCGGTACGGAAAAGGTTCTCTGATAAAATACCCATCCATAGTGATCTCTGAAGTCAATCCCTTCTTTCAGGTCATTGTAAGCAGCCGGAACCGGCATCGTCATGGGATTCTCTAATGGCTTCTGGAACCATTCCTCCTCAAAGCCTTTTCCGTGATCCAGTTTGAAATCCCAAACTCCACTCAGGTCACTTAATAATCGGGATGATGTTAATACAGGGTACAGCATACGTTTATTCTCCTCTCTTTTCTTTCAAAATTCTTGTATTTTCTTCTACTTTCTTTCTATCCAGCGGATAGAGGAATTTTAATGCCAGCGCCAGCAGAAGGAATCCCGCCGCGGGTACCAGACAGGTAATATTGTAAATTCCGTCAACCACCTTCGGATCAAAGGTTGTGACTGCAGAGTAGCCTACTAAGGTCAGCAAACCGCCAGTCAATCCGGAGGAAGCTGCCTGTCCTAATTTTCTTGCAAAGGAATAGACTGCATAAATGGTTCCGTCAGACCGTTTTCCGGTGCGAACTTCCGCATCATCTATAACGTCGGTAATCATTGCCCAGCATACCAGGTTAAAAATAGCAGTACCTAAAGAAGATACCAGATACAATCCTACGAAAACCCAGACATTGTCTGTGTGCAGAATAAATGCAGCAATCAGGGCAACAGCTCCGACCACTGCTCCGGCTCCGGCGAGTTCCTTTCTTCCGTATTTTCCGGAAATTTTTACGATCACCATAGAGAGAGCCAGTGTAATGATGGTCGTACCCAGGTTTGCGGTAGACATTGCTTCACGGTTGCCAAAATAATTCGGATATATGTAATTGCCCATACCAGCCAGTGTCAGCTGCGCCAGTAAAAGAAGAAGAGCTGCTGCCACAATTCCCACCAGGGCCCGGTTGGAAACCGTTGTACGAATCAGTTCCCCAAAAGAAAACTTCTCTGTCGTTTTTTCCAATTTTACACGTTCTGTTGTCATATGGTAGCAAAGCAGGTAACAGATCACCGCTCCAATGGAGCAAAGCAGAGCTGCAATCATCATTCGTTCACCGGAAAAAATCGTATTTCCCTGAGCATCCTCATAGTAAACGATCAGCGGGAGAACCACACCGATTACCGTATTGGCCAGCGTTGCCCCGATGGTGCGGAAACTGGAAAGGGAAGTTCTTTCTTTCGGATCCGCAGTAATGGCAGATGCCATGGAACCGTATGGAATATTGATTCCCGTATAGCAGATGCTGCCCCAGAGCAGATATGTAAAGAACATCCAGAATACCTTAAAGCCCATGGGCATGTCCTTAAACCACACAGCATACATTAAGAAGGAAGCCAATGCCACAGGGCCGCACATCCGACGCAGCCACGGAGTGAATTTTCCTTTTTTACCCGGCCGGCTTCTGTCGCAGATCTGTCCCATGGTCACATCCGTAAATGCATCCACGATTCTGGCGATCATCATCATGGCGCCTACCAGGGCCGCCGATACACCCATAACATCTGTGTAAAATTTCATAAGGAACATGGATGAAAGTAAAAATGTAAAATCATTTCCAAAATCACCAAACATGTATCCCAGACGGTCCCTCATTCCAAAGGGAATTTCTCTTGTTTTCTGACTTTTCATGTCACCCTCCTGATTCATGTCGATTGCTTGTCAATTCTTTTATCTGTGACTCAGTTTACGTTTTTTTACCGCTTTTATCCATAATAATATTTGTTATTTATAATATAATATTTAGATTGTTTTTGTTTAAAGCGTATATTATACTAATATATATAAATATTCTACTAATTGGTGTTTTGCAGCAAACAGGAGGCTTTTATGGAGCAGAATGAATTATTGGACTTTGTCAGAAATTTTTTTGAAGAAATGCGTATCCATACGCGGCTGATTGACGCACCCTATCCCTGGGACGATGCCTTTGACTTAAATCTTCGCCACACACTCCTCAAATACGATGAAGATGTGGCATCCACATTTTTTCAGCCTGAAGAACACTTTCATGAAAAGCATCTTGTTTATTTTATCAAGGACCTGTTCTGGTGTCATTATCTGTGCATCCCAGTTCCAAATGCCGGACAGAAGCGGGTGCTTTTCATTGGCCCTTTCGCCACAGAAGATGCCACCCTCGGCCTTGTGCGGTCCCTGACGGAACAGCTGCAGATCCCTGACACTCATTTTTCTTTTTTGTCCCAATACCATACCTCGCTTCCGATGCTTCGGGACAAAAGCTGTATGCGAAGCATGCTTATCTGTCTTTGCAACCGCCTTTATGACGGACCTTACCGTATTCTAACCCAGGAATGGAAAGGAACGCCGCCTCTGCAATATGATACCATTGATTCTCTGGGGCAAAATCATGAAGTGTCCAAAAGCATCGAACAGCGGTATCAAGGCGAGCAGAATCTGATGGAAGCCATTTCCCGGGGAGATTATGCTGCTGCAAAAGAATGCTTGAATCAGATGGATTCTTATGGTCTGGAGCAGCGGCTTGCCGACACCATCCGTGACAAAAAGAATTATCTCATTATTTTCAATACATTATGCCGGAAAGCAGCCCAGTATGGCAGGGTTCATCCAGTCTACTTGGACGAGCTTTCCTCCCGTTTTGCCATCCAGTTGGAAACCATGCACAACATGTCCCGCCTGAATGCCATTCAGGGAGAAATGGTTTACAAATACAGTCTTCTGGTTCAGAATCGCTCCACACGGTCCTACTCTCCTCTGATTCAGAAAGCGGTTGATTTCATCTGTCTAAACCTCAAAGACGACCTGAGCCTGAGCGCACTGTCAGACCAGCTTTCTGTACATAAGAGTTACCTTTCCACTCTTTTTAAGCGGGAAACCGGCACAACACTCACTGATTTTGTGACAGATCGCCGAATCAGCCATGCCATTTACCTGCTGAATACCACCAGCGAACCGGTTCAGGAAATCGCTTCTGCCTGCGGCATCCCTGATTTGAGTTACTTCACCAAGATCTTCCGCCGTAAAAAAGGCATGACACCAACCCAGTATCGGGAAATGATCAAACAGCCATTTTAATTGGGGATTTCCGCGATCCTGTTCTGCGAATGAATATGAAAAGCGAGGATGAAGCAGCAAAAGGAGCATTTTAGTAAACGAGAGAAGAAGGCAAATATAGAAGGCGTGGCTTATAAGAAGACAAAAATGGGCGTTATAAGAAATGACGGGCAATGAAGGAAGGTGATTTATTATGCAGATACAGAACAATCTGCCGTCCATGAACGCATCCCGCAACCAGGGGATCGCGAAGGGAAAGTGAAAGAAATCTCTGGAAAAGCTGTCCTCCGGGTATCGGATTGTGAGAGCCGGGGACGACGCGGCGGGCTTGGCTATTTCAGAGTCCATGCGCAGCCGCATCAACGGTTTGAATCAGGCTATGAGCAACATTGACGACGGGATCAGTCTTACTAATGTAGGTGAGGGTGCGCTGGCGGAAGTTCATGACATGCTCCACCGCATGCAAACATTGGCGGTGGAGGCGGCCAACGAAACCTACCACACAGCGGCCAGGGAGAATCTGGAAATGGAGCGGAAGGAACTGCTGGCGGAGATCGACCGCATCGGTTCCACGGATTTCGGTGGAGTTCCCCTCCTTTTCTCAGGCTGTCAATATCCCGGCTGGCTGGACACCCCCGGATAAAAATAATGAGATTACCCTGCAGATTGGCGCCGCAGAGACAGAGACCCTGGATGTGGCCCGGTTTTACATAGGAAGCAAGGAGCTTCTTCTTGATAAGACGGAGACAGATTCCTGCAATGGGAATGCCTTGCTCCACCGTTTTTGTTGTTGCACCGATGATCTTGTTTTCTCCTAAGATACTTCTGGCAAGATCAATGGGCATGTCGCTCCGGCCCAGATGGACGCCCTCAGCGTCAACAGCCATTGTGATATCCAGCCGGTCGTCGATGATCAGGGGAATGCCGTAGCGTTGACTCAACCCGTGTACCTTTCGGGCGAGAGAAAGGTATTCGCGGGTGGATTTTTCCTTTTCCCGAATCTGCAAAAAGTAACGCCGCCCTGAAGCGCTGCCTCCGTTCTTTTCAGAAATTCCTCTTCACTGAATCCTGTGCTGCCAGTAATGAAGTACAGGCTGGTATCAAAGTCTTTCAATTTCGATTTCCTCCATATCCAAGTATTGTTCCATATCTGCGTCCGTCACGGCAGAAAGCGTATCCATCAGATTCACCATAAAGCTGCCGGAGCCTCGGCTTGTCTCGGAGAGCTGGCCGCAGATGCCCATCATGGCACAGGCGGTAATCGCAGCATCCATGTCAGGCTTGGCAGACAGATAGGACGCAGCCAGCGCACCGAGCATACAGCCCGTACCGGTAATACCGGATAGCTGCGGTGTACCGTTTTTGATATGGACCAGGCGTGTACCGTCCGTAACGATATCCATCTTTCCGCTGGCAAGAATGACCGTATGGTAGGCACGCGCCAATCTGACAGCAACCCGGTCCAGCATCTGCACATCCAGTGCTGCATCCGCATCAACACCGGAAGAACGATAGGCCTCGTGGTACAAGGCATTGATCTCAGAGTAGTTTCCCTTAATAACCGTGGGCATAGCAGTCTTTAACAGTTCACAGGCATAGTCCCGGCGCATCCTCGAGCAGGCAATTCCCACTGCATCCAGAAGGATGGGAATCTGCCTGTTTTTTGCCGCTTGTGCAGAAATCCGCATGGAAGCCATTCGTGCATCGGTGATATTTCCAAGATTGAGCATCAGGGCTCTGGATGTGTCTGTGATCTCCTTAACCTCTTTCGGGTGCTCTGCCATGATGGGCCGGGCGTTGATGGCAAGGACCGCATTGGCACACTGGTTAATGGAGATGGGATTGGTGATGCAGTGGATCAGAGGATGAAGCTCCTTTACACGGTTTCGTATATCATGAATGTTTTGTAGCATTTGTTTTCACCTTCCTGACGATATAGTAAATCATTGCCGCAGCCCCACACACAGCCAGGGCCACATAGGAAAGTGGTCCCCAAATGGGATTTGTCAGCTCAAAAATGTTTGAAGCAAGCTCGATCACAACAAAGAGAATTGCGCCGAATGCTGCGATGGTCAGCGCATCGGAGAGAACAGTACTCTTGTCTGTGTAGCTTCGGGAATCCAGCCTGGACTGAATCTCGGCCAACATACCATTGGCAGCGAATTTGCGCAGGAATACATAGGCGATGCTGCCGCCAATCAGAGTGCCGCAGATAAAGGAGGGTACATAAAACAGCCAACTCAGTCCCTCCTTGCCCCACAGTAGTGTCATGACAGGGTAGGAGATGATGGCGCCGATAATACCGGTGCCGATAATCTCACCCACAACAGCACAGACGATTTTGCCCCTGGACAGGCGGTAAAAGACGCCGGACAGGAATGCACCGAAAATTGCGCCGGTGAGTGCGAGAGGTGGAATGCCCATGGTAGCCATACGGATAATGCCAATCAGGGTCGCGCAAAGCAAAGAGTACCATGGACCCAGAAAGACCGAGCAGACAATGTTGATGAAATGCGCCATGGGACACATACCCTCGACACGAAGGACCGGTGAAATAACAACGCCGAGCGCAATGAGCATAGAGAGCAAGGTCAACTTCAGAATACTTTTTGAGTTTTTCATTTATATTGCCTCTTTTCATATTTGATACGAAGCAGCATGCTTCGCTCGGTCGAGAATCCATTTTCTCCTCTCACCCCGAAACACGGGTTCCCATCGCAAATTACAAGACACAAGGCGCTCCCCTTCTATCTGCCCGTAACCACCCGGGATAGGTCATCCACATCCTTTCTTTCAGAAAATACAAAACGGAAGCTATCCCTGATCCGGGTAACTTCCGCAAAAAACAATATCGGCATCCCTACGTTGGCATTATCCAAATCAGGTTATCGGTCGAAGGTCATACCTTCCTCTCAGCCTGTAATACAAGCTCCCGTCTGTTAAGTTGATGGTCGTATTATACGCCTGACTGGGTGAGATTGCAAGGGAAATTATTTTTTTAGAGCTAAATTAACAATAATTAACAATAAAAATCATGATGACGGGAAAGACCCATTACAAAGTGCTCCAACTGCTCTGCACATGAGATGCTACCAATAAATGTAAACCATTATATATATTTTGGTTGACAAATGAAGAACAAGTGTGTATTCTAATGTGTGAAAAAAGAATTGGAGGAGTGTGTTATGAAAAAAAGCTCAACGATTTATCAACTGGCCACCTGTGCACTGATGACCACATTGATGTGTGTGCTTGGTCCTATGTCCATCCAGATCGGACCGATTCCGATTTCCTTTACGAATTTTGTCATTTATCTGGCCGTCTACGTGCTTGGCATGAGGGGCGCCGCGAGCAGTTACGTTGTCTATCTGCTTTTAGGTGCGATGGGAATGCCTGTCTTTTCTGGTTATACTGGCGGTCCCGGAAAGCTTGTCGGTCCGACCGGTGGTTATCTGATCGGCTTTATTATTATGGCGCTGATCTGCGGCTTTGTTATGGAAAAGAGCAAGGGAAATACAGTCATCACAATTCTTGGCATGATTGCTGCCACGTTGGTTGATTATTTCTTTGGCACCATCTGGTTTGTTTTGCAGATGCAGTGTGGGGTGTGGTACGCATTGACTGTTTGTGTATTTCCTTTTATACTTGTTGATCTTGCAAAGATTCTGGCTGCAGCCACGCTTGGCCAAAGAGTTCGTGCGGCGTTGACAAAATCAAATCTGTTGCCAGCACAGAATTAAGGAGGTACTCCATATGAATATGGTTAAATTGGCAGATGAGATCATTGCAGGCCGCCGCATCAATCGGCAGGATGACCTGAATATGTTTCTGACCTGTGATATAAAAGAACTTTGTGAAGGAGCAGATCGGATCCGCGCTTATTTTATCGGCAAGAAGGTAGATCTTTGCTCCATCATCAATGGCCGTAGCGGCCGTTGTCCGGAAGACTGCAAATATTGTGCACAGTCCGCACACCACCACACAAACTGTGAAGTGTATGATTTTCTTCCGGAGGAAACCATTGTGGAGGCTTGCAGAATGCATGAAAATGAAGGCGTGGACCGCTTCTCCATCGTGACTGCCGGCCGTACACTGACCGGTGCGGACTTTCAGAAAGCGATCCATGCGTTTGAAACCATGCATAAGGAGTGCAAAATCGATCTTTGTGCATCCATGGGATTTCTGACTGCGGAGCAGCTACATCAGCTCCATGAAGCGGGGGTGACCAGTTATCACCATAATATTGAAACTTCACGGCGCAATTTCCCGAATATCTGTACGACACATACCTACGAGCAGAAGATAGAGACTTTGAAAATGGTCAAAGCAGAGGGAATGTGTGCCTGTTCCGGCGGTATCATTGGCATGGGCGAAAACTGGGAGGATCGGCTGGACATGGCGGTCAGTCTGGCTGAACTCGGCATTGATTCCATTCCAATCAATGCCCTGATGCCGATTCCCGGCACACCACTGGAAAATCAGCCGCAGCTGACGGAAGAAGAGATTTTGAGGACCATTGCATTTTTCCGGTACATCAATCCGGAAGCCAATATCCGCCTTGCGGCCGGACGAGTGCTACTGACAAATGACGGCGAGCTGGCTTTCAAGGCAGGTGCGTCCGCTTCAATTACTGGTAACATGCTGACCACGGCTGCCTGCGCAACAATCCGCAGCGATAAGCAGATGCTGCAAAGGCTCGGAAGAGATGTCACACCAGACTATCAGAAATAAGAGGTGGAACAGATCGCATCCGAGAAAGCAGTTGTGATTTTCGGTGGATGTAAGTATAATAAGTCCATCAAGCCAAATAATCAGGAGGTAAGAGCTATGTATAAACTTTAGGAAGAACTGAACCGGCTGAAAAGCTGCCGGTGGATTGAACTCTCGCATTCGCTGAACAATGACAGCCCCTATTGGGGCGGCATCCCGGAAGGCTCAGTGGAACTGTCTAAAACTGTGTTTGACTGGGGAAATCCTATGCTGGAGTGTCCCATTCAGTCCTTCAAATTCCCCGTCAAGTCCGGCACCCATGTGGATTTCATTAGTTACCCCTGCGGACAAAACTGAAAACATATCATTCTATACAAAACGATGCGGCTTTCATGTCTGTCCTATCAATGAATGGGAAATAGAAATAACGGATGATGGCCCATTTAAGTTCTCTGATATACTGACAGATTATTGAGTGTGATAATGCCGTGGGGGAAAGAGATTTTTTATTGTCCTTTAAAAAAATGTCGGATTGGAGTTTGGAATAGAGAGAAAGAATGATATAGATTCAATTCTGCTTTACTCCGCACAGCAGGCATTAAAGATGCGCCGAGAATATGAAAAAATATACTCCGACCCTGATGTCGATGGCATTATTGACCGGATTTGGCTAATTGGGACGAATGCCAGCATGCCCGTTCTGCAACTATATTGATTCCCATATCCGAGTTTTTGACAATATGTATGCCAAGAGACTTCGTACATACAAAAGAATAGGCTTTGAACTGATCACAAATGGTATTTTGGCAAAGCAGAACGTAAATGCAATTTATGACAGCGGCAGCTATACGGATGTGTTTGAACAGGATATAGTAGAATCATATAGTAGAATCTGAGAAGCAGATTATTGTGTCAAGTCCGGAGATTACCAGGAATAAGAAAGAACGGTTTATATACCTTGTGAAAGCAAGACAGGAAGCCGGCTGCAAGGTTACCGTCATAACAACAGAACCGCAGAATATTGCTTATGGCAGTCCGGAGTTTTGTCAGAGACTTATTGATACCATGCAGGAAAACGGTATTCGGGTAATCATAAAAGAAGAAGTGGCAGAGTACTTTGCCGTCATAGATGATGAGCTTGTTTGGCATGGTGGAATGAATCTCCTCGGCAAGGAAGATGCCAGGGATAATTTGATGAGGATTAAATCAGTCCAGGTAGCATCAGAATTGTTGGGGATTGCCCTTGAGGAGGAATAGAAAAATGGATCATTTTATTGATAAAATACAAAAACGGTTGAAGCTCATGTCTGAGAAAGAAAAGGATGAATGGATTATTTCCCAGGCAAAGATTACACCTGAGTGGAAGCAGGAGGATATTTACAAGAGTATCTGCGGGACGAAGAAGGTTATAAATATGCCGGAGAGAACGGAAATTGACGAGTTTTGTGAAAAGGTAAAAGATGGTGATATCGTTGTAGAGTATGAAACTCATTATGTGGAATTTGATGATTACGGACATTTTCATGATGACTGGGAACATGATTTTCATGATCCGTCCGGAGCTATGATTTTTCTGTCATCGGTGTTTCACGGATGTCATGATCTGGTTATTCTGGAAGAATATGAACAGGCATTTGAGATTTTGGATGAACTGATGGGGCTGCAATTTACCATAGAAAACCATCCGGATACCGATGATGCCTGTGAAGATGAGTTCCTTGATCTTGCACAGGCTGTAAGGGAAGGAATGCTATCCATAGATCGGGAAGACGTGCTTCGGGATTATATTGAAGCATGCAGAAAATCAGCGAAGGTTGGAAAAGAAGCAGCCAGGAAGATCACATCAGCCTTTGAGATGGAATTGTTTAGGGATTGTAAGCCATATACCTGTATCACATTGACCGCCAGGGAGCCGCTGCTGGGTGATATAAAGAATATGCTGGAAAAAGATCTGGAGGCTGTGCGGAAGGATTATGATGAAAAGAGCAGGCAGGATGAGTATTATTGGGGACAGTACCGTGCTCAGGAGCGCATGAGGCGTATAAAGGAGTTGATTGAATATTTCGGAATTATCGGAGAAAAGAAGCAAAAACCGAAGGAATCCTTCTTAAGAGGTACCTGGTCGCAGATCAAGGGACTGATTCGTGCTCTGATGAATGAGCCTTATATTGATGATCAGATGGAGATAGAAGAAATATGGAATATTGTAGAAGCATTGATTAAGCGTGGTGGCTTTGATATGGAACCATGGGAAATGAAAGAAAAGATTCTTAAAGAAATCTACGATAACGATTTCTTTGATTACTATGGTGTTTATGATCCCATGCATGATTTGGCTGAGGCGATCTGCGCTACCAGAGAAGAGAACCTGAAGCGTGCTGAAATTATGATGAATGCCGGGAGCGGGTATCTTGGCAGTGATGCGGCAAAGTTGTACAGAGAACTTGGAGAAGAGAGAAAGTGCGCTGAGTATTTTGAAAAACATCTTGGAAAGCAGAAGGAAGCGTATGAGATTGTGATAGATTATTATAGAGATTCAGATTATAATAAAGCTATTGAAATTGCCAGGCTTGCAGTCGGTGAGTGTAATGAAGATCTGACTTCGTTTTTTATACTTCTGTTACAGGATGCAAGGGATAGAGGAGATGAAACTGACTATAAAAAATTGATGAGAAGTGCCCATATGAGGAGGGCTGTAAAGTCCTCTGAGATAGATGCGATATTTTCATAAAAATTATTGCAATAATTTTGTAATGAATATTACTTTAACTCCAACTTGCCAAGAACAATACACCAACTATGCTATATTTTGGCGCACAGCCGGGACTGGAACATTCTATGAAAAAATGGGTGTCAGAGGAGCCTTCAATCCTACCAAATAAAAAATTAATATTACATAAGGATTATCAGTAAGAGGGTAGCCGGTAAACTCCAAACAGCATAGCTGAAGTGAGCAATTATGAGAATGTCATAGAGCAGCTTGTAAATCAGCAAACCGACTGCACAGCCCACAATGCCGCCGGATAAAGCATAGGTAAACGCTTCGGCAGCAATCATTTTAGTAATCTGATGTCCGTCCATCCCAACCGCCCGCATTGCTCCGTATGATCTTATTCTTGAGGATACGCTCATGGAAATACTGTTTACGATAATATACAGAAAAACCCAAGAATAAAATAATGCTAGAGCGAATGAACCCGTCATAAGTAGTAGGTTTTTTGTTGCTGATAGTGCATGATGAATGCCAAGCGCTGTCTCAACTTTGAACAGGTGTGTATTTACTGTACGGTGTGCGTTTCCCTCACTTTGTGAATTACCTGAAACTGCTGTAACAGGAGATACTTTTGCAGCCCGTTTTGCGGGGGCTCCTGCGGCAAGTAATACCGTAACGATACCCACAACGATTCCGCTGATAATGCCGGCCATGCTGATGCCAAAAAGAGGAATGTTGGAGAATTCTTCGCCGACAATAAACCGCAGAGCAGCGCACAGGTACCATGTGACTACAATTCCAAGCGCAACGCCTACAGGAATAGCAGTCTTACACCAGTTCAGGGCTTCTAATCTCACAAAACGGATAATTTGCTGCCGGCTCATTCCAAGACAGCGCATCATTCCGAAGAACTTTGTCCTTTGAGCGACATTACTGTTTATGCTGCTTGAAATCATCAATACGGCCGCTGTCAATATCAACACGAATAATACAGCTGCTGCCAGAAAAAGTGTTTGCGCCATTGTATTATTAAGCAGGTCCTGTAGCGTCAGACTGCCATGTTTCTCTAACAATCTGGTCTGCTCCATTTTGACACCCATATCCGCCATACTGAAAACAGCCGTTACCAGAAAGACAGCAAATACGATACATAAAAGTGTCATGACGTTTTGCCGTCTCCGAACCTTTGCGGAAATCGGGATAAGGCTAAGGTAGCTTTTCATTGGCGGCACCTCCCCAAATCGGTAAGTACTCAGTCCGATACCTGCAATACCCTGTCTGAGGTTTGCGTAATGCTGCGGCTATGAGTGATCATAATAGATTTCCGGTTGGCTCGTCAGCAAGAATCACCGGGCGCGTCCGATTGCGACGCGCTGCTGCTGCCCGCCGGATAACTGGCTCGGCAAGTGATTGCGGCGTTCTTTCAGATTAAGTATTGCAAGCAGTTCTTCTAAATACCGTTCGTCAGGTTTCTGATAATCAAGCAGCACCGGAAAGATGATATTCTGCTCAACTGTCAGTTCGGGGATAAGGTTGAACGCCTGAAAGATGAAACCAATATTTCTTCGGCGGAAAATGGTAAGTTTGCGGTCGCTCATGGAAAAGATATCTTTGCCGCCAATCATTACTTTACCGGACGTGGGAACCATCGGGGAGCGATACGTCCAGAATAGCCAAATCGTATGTTCCATTTGTCCATAAGGTATCAGCTTCCAGTGTGGTACGGGCAGCTTCTATTTCATATCCCTGCTTTTTTACAGCAAAAGAAAGCCCGCTGATTAAGCTCAAATCATCTTCCAGTAAAAAAAGTCTTTTCATCTGTTATCCTGTTCCTTTCCTTTATTGTCCCGCCGTCAATCGGCTTTTCTGCGTCTTTCATTATCAGCCGCATACGGCTGAACCTTGCCGTACCGGGTATGCGGTTTTCTCCATATGAATTCTGTGCCCGTCTTTCTGAAATGTTCCGTTTTTTCGCTGCTTCCGGTGTGGAAATGTATTTTAACATCTTAAATTCATGCCCTCTCAAATATCGTTTATCTAATTGTATACGGTAAGCCGAATAAAATCAACAAGAGAGAGGGAGCATGAGGACAGCGCTTTTCTCTTTGGATTACGGGCCGAACCCATAAACAGGAAGTCATCGCGTCATCTGTTTGGTGTACTTCTCCGCATAGGAACTGCCACATGCCATCATCTTCATTATGTAATAGAGTATACCTCTTTTCTGGTGCAGTGATAATGGAATTTTTTCGGAAATAAGAGTCCGGCATCCGATAGAAATTGGAGGCCGGGGTTAAGGCGAATAAGGTGAGCCTCACAGTACCAGCGAAGCCGGACCTGGGCATTCATGCGAGGCTCCGGCTCTGTGTGGACTATGTCCCCACGATCATGTTCAATGCCCTGAACCAGTTCCTCATCCTCATGCCGGACAACTTGGCCGGACGGGCTGAGTCGTCGATTACCAGACTTTGTTACAAAAAAAGATTTCGATTGGGCAAAGGAGACAGCAGCAAAAAAGAAAAAAGCAGATTGTTCATCAGCAGAATTTTTAACCATTGAGTAGGGTCTGTGTGTTCAGACAATGCATTTGGGTGCTGGGCTGGGTGCTTGATCCCAAGAACGCTGAAATAAGAACCATTGGGAGAAATTATATCACATGGACTTTGTCAATAAGACAGATATGGAGAATGGAGTAGAAAAATTCCTGTTTCCAGGGGTGTTGAACAGAGCGCAATGCGGCCAAACGATAGAATATAAACTATAAGTTAAATTGAGAGTAACAATTAATATGAGTAATTTGACTTCATGATTCCACATCCTTACAATTAAAGGAAAGGAAGAGAGGTGGGTGAAATGAAGTTTGTAAAGGGAGGAAATGTTTCACGCCTGTTAGATGGCATAAGTATTCCGAAAATGTTTCACGCAAAGCAGTCGTTTGCCGATGCAAAGATTGCTCCTGAGGATATTCCGGCGGTTGTGTACAGGGAACTGTCAAAGCCGGGGATTG
>ERZ1036412.815-NODE-815-length-15476-cov-3.777900_pt1 | contig 15476 bp, 12 predicted proteins | sample MGYA00514218_ERZ1036412 | MGnify/ENA primary metagenome ERZ1036412 (study PRJEB33795, sample SAMN09464944) | human gut metagenome | host: Homo sapiens | place: USA: Stanford, California | collected 2016-11 | study: EMG produced TPA metagenomics assembly of the... | reverse complement strand
CGTTGCAAGAACTTTATGCTCAAGATTCCGATTGGAACATATTGCTTCATGTGCTGGCAAATCGAGAAATTAACAAAGAATTGTCTCTCCAAGAACTTGCCCAAGGATTTAATACTGCCTCATTGCATGGCATGACCATACAGCAATTGCAACCTAAAATCAGCATGATAGCTTATAGTACTGCAGAAAAGAAATGGAATCCTGATGCGATATATAGTGTTTTTGATCCAGATAACTGCTTTTTTACCATAAATGATGATAATGGTATTATTGTAATCGTAGAAAAGTTAGATTCCAATATTGATTGGACTTCTTTCAAGGGGATCAATGATACTAATTGGCATTTGCATTTGATTTATTGGAATCCGGAAATAAAGGCATTTTTTATCAATAGCACGAATAAAAACATTTCTGATATGATAGCTAATGCACTCTTCGCCCAGTCTGAAAAAATAAGTGGTGAAAAAGTATTTCGCTGCTTGTATGGAATTAAACGTTTGATGCTGGGGACTATTGGCTTGAAATCTGCAATTGATGGACCTATTCGTTTTCGAATGTTTGCGGGTATCGATATTGGAAATGGGATTGCAGAATCGCAAAAAGAGACATCATTCAAATCGAATTTGTTTGGTGCAGGGTATAGTGGAGACGGAAAAGTAAGTATTGGATGTTCATATAAAGGACGCATCTGGTCTAAATGGGTAGAAAGTATCGATTATTGGATGAATTGGTGTAATGAGATTGCTTCTCGTCTACAAAACGAAGAAATCAATACTTCACAAATCTTTGAGGGTGCATTGGTTCCAGAGATTATTGATGAACGCCCTTTATCGGTTCCTTATGGGATAGAATGGCCTATAGATTTGGATTTAATAAATGACAGCAGCATCTTTATTTCTCGTGGCTTTAATGATTATTCAATTTATGAGTTGGACATAAAACTCACTGATCACAGTGAGACTGGTTCCATACGTTTTTCTGTCGGTAACAGTATGGTATCTGAAGAATATGAGCTTCATATATCAAACAGAAAATATGAGTTTAAAACCATAAAGACGAGCGGTCTGATAATTAAACATCGGAAGCGTGAATACAAACTTGCAGAGTTTTTCAATGAATTTCCACCCCGTATTAAATTTGTTGATCAATCAATGTTAGAAGGGAATCTTCTTGTTAGGATGACTTCAATGCCTCCAGCATTTAAATTGGAGCGTATCTCAGCATGGGACTGGTCAGGTGTGGATATTCATAAGGAGTCTCAAGGAATACAACGAGACAAACAGAGTATTCAATATCATGTGATACATAATCTTATATCTTCGAATAAATATTGCGTGGTTTTTGATGATGACGGTGCCGGTGAGATTGCAGATATCGTAAGTATCATAGATGAAACCGATAAGATAAAAATCCAATTTTACCACTGTAAATATGCACATGGAAATCATCCGGGTGCTCGAGTTTCTGATCTCTATGAAGTATGTGGACAAGCGGAAAAATCCATTAAGTGGTGTCAAGAATCATCGGCTATTATTGAGCGTCTTATGCGGCGTGAATCTTCTCGTTCACAGTCGGGCGGAACACGATTTGAAATAGGTAATCTACGCAAACTACGCGAAATAAAAAATAAAATGCGAATGCTCCATGTCCAAGTTGAGATTTTTATAGTTCAACCAGGTATTGATTCTAAGGCACTTACAGATGATATGCTTCGCATTTTGAGTGGGACAGCCTCATATTTAATGGATACTTACAGTATTGATTTGAAAGTTATTTGCAGCTGACATTATTGCTTGTAGCGAGGGGAAGGCATATGTTCGAACGAGAAACTCCATAGAAATGAGTAAATTAAAACCCCTGCAACGGTTTTTCGTTGCAGGGAAATTTTCGTTTTGGTAAAAAAGTCTTTGAATCAGATTTTGCCGTATAAGACCGAAACACTTCATCAATTCGTTTGGTTATTCACACATCCGTGATATAATAAAAAACAGAGTAGTTACTTTAGGAGGTTGCCACAATGGCTGTCTGCTATAATAAATTATTTAAGCTATTGATAGACAAAAAGATGACAAATGTCGAACTAGCTGAAACGGCGGGATTCAGTGCGAATATAATTACTCGTCTTAAACGAGATCAATATGTATCGCTTGACAGCATTGAAAAAATCTGTTGCGTTCTTGGCTGTGGTGTAGATGATATTTTAGAATTTGTGAAGGAACACTCAAACAACGGGAGGTAACGAATGCCGACACTTGAATGGATTGGAAAAGATAAAGTAATAAATCATCATCAGCAGGTGCCGTTTCGCGTGTTGGAACGGAAATATAGTTATGATCAAAATGGTCAGCATGATGAAGATAATGGTAGTCAAAATATGATTATTCATGGAGATAATCTGGAAGCACTAAAAGCACTTCTACCAAGTTATGAAGGTAAGGTAAAGTGTATTTATATCGATCCGCCTTACAATACAGGCAATGAGGGTTGGTGCTATAACGATAATGTAAATGATCCTAAAATTAAGAAATGGTTGGGGGCGGTTGTTGGAAAAGAAGGTGAGGATTTATCTCGCCATGACAAATGGTTGTGCATGATGTACCCGAGGTTAAAACTGCTTCAGCGTCTATTGGCAGATGACGGGGCAATATTTATAAGCATAGATGATACGGAATTAGCAAATTTACGCTTAATATGCGACGAGATATTCGGGAGTAGCTGTTTTGTCTCCAACATTTCTTGGCAAAGAACTTATTCTACAAGAAACGATTCCAAAGGCATTGTGAATGAGGTAGAACATATCCTCGTTTATAGCAAACAACCGAATTGGAGTCCCAATAAACTTCCTCGCACTGAGGCCATGAATTCTATATATAAAAACCCGGATAATGACGATAAACCATGGACGAGTGATAACCCTTTTGCCCCCGGAGCGGCAACCCATCAGGGGATGGTCTATGCAATACAGCATCCATTTACAGGAAAAATGCTTTATCCTAGTAGCGGAGCCTGTTGGCGATATCAGCAAAATGATATGCTGGAAATAATGCGTGGTTGGTGCAATTATGAATTTAAAAACCTCCATGATGAACATGAGCGTGCAGCGGTCTGCGGAGTGTCTGTAGATGAAGTACGTAAGGATGTTAACGGCATTGTTCTGTCCGATTCGTTGGAAACAGCGTCCGCGCAAGCGCGAAAAATATATGATAGGGGTCAGTGGCCGCGCTTCTTCTTTACCAAGGGAGGAAAAGGTGGCATACGAAGAAAAACATATCTCGAAAATGTTGGTGGTAGACTTTCAACCAATTTATGGCCTTACGCGGAAGTTGGTCATACGGATGAAGCTAAGAAGCAAATGCTGGCTATTTTTGATAAGAAAGCCACTTTCGACACACCAAAACCGACGCGTCTTGTTGAGCGCATCCTTCAAATCGCTGGCGATTCTGAAACACTTATCCTCGACTCATTCGCCGGTTCCGGCACCACAGCTCACGCTGTATTGAAACTGAACAAAGCAGATGACGGTAACCGCAAGTTTATCCTCGTAGAGATGGAGGACTATGCTGACGGTATTACTGCTGAGCGCATAAAACGTGTTATAAGCGGCTATTCAGATGTTGAGGGAACTGGCGGTGATTTTAGCTATTATGTTCTCGGAGAAATGTTGCTTTTGCCAAATGAAAATTTGAACGAGGGTGTAGACGAGCACAAAATCCGTGAATATGTTTATTACATGGAGACGAAAGAACAGTTGCCACTTTGCGAAATCACCGATAATAAATACTACCTTGGCAGAAGCAATGACACCGTATACTACTTTTATTATGAAAAAAATGATATCACTACCCTTGACCATGAATTCCTTGGCTCAATAAGGGAAAAGGCAGACGGTTATATCATCTATGCGGATCTTTGTACCCTTTCTGAGAGCGAGTTGAAACGCCATAATATCACCTTCAAAAAAATTCCGCGAGACATCGCGAAGCTGTAAAGGAGCGTAAAATAAATGGAAATGAAAACCTATCAAAAAAATGTCATAGGAGACCTTTGCCGATTTCTTGCGCTTCTAACAGAAAAACAAAATATTTCAGAGGCATATAGAACTATTTGGGAAGAAAAAAACGTTATGGTTGGCATGAATGGTATGCCACCATACAACTCAGTCATACCAGGTGTTCCTCATGTGTGTCTAAAAGTCCCAACAGGTGGGGGCAAGACCTTTATTGCGGCAAACGCTATCAAGCCTATATTTGATTCTATACCTAATATTCGAGCAAAGGCAGTCGTGTGGCTTGTACCATCTGATGCCATTTTGACACAAACATTAAATGCACTAATTAACTCTTCACATCCATATCGACAGAAAATCAATGCAGATTTTGCAAATCGTGTGGATGTGTATTCAAAGGCACAACTTCTAAACGGCCAGAACTTTAATCCGACAGCTGTCACCGAACAACTTTCCGTTTTTGTTCTGAGTTACGATTCTTTCCGCACAAGTAAGAAGGAAGGGCGAAAGGCTTATCAGGAGAATGGAAACCTTGTAGCTTTTGCGAAAACCATGAACAATCCTGATGCTCTGCTTGATGATACAGATGAAACAGCGCTGATACAGGTAGTACGCTCACTTAATCCCATTATCATTGTGGATGAGAGTCACCATGCGAGTTCAGACCTAAGCGTGAAAATGCTGAATGACTTTAATCCGTCATTTATTCTCGATTTGACAGCTACGCCGAAAAAAGGCAGCAATATCATATCTTTTGTAGATGCTGCGCAGCTTAAAAAAGAAGAAATGGTGAAACTGCCAGTCATCGTTTACAATCGTAAAAGCCAGAGTGATGTTTATTCTGATGCTATCAGCATTCGTGCAAAGTTGGAGGCACAGGCCAAGAAGGAACAAACTACAAGCAGCAGATATATCCGTCCGATTGTGCTGTTTCAAGCACAGCCAAAAAATACTGCAGACAGTACCACCTATGATAAAATCAAAAAAACACTTGTGGATATAGGTATATCTGAAAACCAAATTGCCATTAAGACAGGCGATAAGGATGAACTGAAAAAGGAAGATTTATTGTCTCCTGATTGTCCTATTCGTTATATAATCACGGTAAATGCTTTAAAAGAGGGATGGGATTGCCCTTTTGCCTACGTGCTTGCAACAGTTGCTAATCGCACCTCTGCAGTGGATGTTGAGCAAATTCTTGGACGAGTGTTACGCTTGCCATATACAAAAACAAATAACAGCGATGTGCTAAACCTCTCATATGTCATAACTTCCTCTGCTGATTTTTACGGAACGCTAGATAAGGTTGTGGAAGGTTTGAACTGTGCAGGATTCAGCAGCAAGGACTATCGTGTAGAAGAGATTGAAACAGAAGAAACAACACAGCCTTCGGAAACTCAGGTACAGACTGAACTTCCTGTCTCAATGACGGAAATGGACGATGTCCCAGAAGTGGACACCGCCATATTGAAAGCTAGAATCGAGATTGCTATGCAGGAAATCGAAAACGTAGCGACAACCGAAAGTATCAAGTCGGATGATATGCTCAGTGCGGCGATTACCCATAGCAAGGAGTCCGCGGCTGAGCTGGAGGCTTCAGAGGAAACTGCACTTGCAGCTGCGCCGCAAGAGGTGAGGGATAAAATGAATTGTTTCCGTATGAACGAAGAATTTGCAGAGGAAGCCGCTGCAGTGTTATTTCCGCAGTTTATGCTTGCTACCGGTGCGAGCCTGTTTTCCGATAACGAATATAGTCTGCTGGAATTTGATAATCTGACAAAGGGTTTTACACTAAAAGATAAGGACGTTCAAATAGACTTTTCTACTGCATCTGCAGAACTAGCACGTGTCGATATTGATGATTCAAAAGACGCAAAGCCGCGAGCATGGAAAATTACGGGGTTCGATAATATCTATTTTAAAGAATGGTTTAATTCCCAACCATCGGAAAAAAGGCTTGGCTATTGTAAGGGAATGATTTGCAAGAAATTATCTTCCTTTAATTGCGTGAATGACAAGGAATTACGGGAATATGTTGATAGGATTGTTGATACCATGACTGAAGATCAATTATCCGAGTTGGAGCAATCGCCATACCCCTACATTTTGAAAATACAAGAAAAAGTTAAATCTTTGCTAGCGCGGCATTCGACTGAGATTTTTGATAAATGGTTGGAACAGGAGATTATTACTTGCCAACCAAGTTACAAACTGCCATCATCTATTTCGCCAGTATCATTTACATCATCAATTCCCAAATCTCTTTATACGTCAGAACAGGATATGAACAGTTATGAGCGCAAGGTAATTTGGGAACTATCCTCGCTTAACAACATTAAGTGGTGGCATCGCAACATTTCTCGTCAAGGCTTTCAAATCAATGGGCATGTACACGCATATCCCGATATTATTGCAATGACTCATAGCGGCAAGATTTTGGTGATTGAACCTAAGGGTGACTTTCTAGAGAGTGAATCTAAGCAGAAAGCTACTGTCGGAATGAAATGGAGTTCGCTTGCAGGGAAAAAATTCCGCTATTTTATGGTGTTTGAGTCAAAACAGCCAGATTATCCCGGAGCTTACTCCTTTGAGCGTTTTATGGAAATTGTGAAAGGGTTATAATCTATCTGGTAGCGATTTTGGCAGGATGTTCAATTTAACCAATATACAGGGATAAGAACCATGTAAATGTTTATGTGATAATTAATGGGAGGAGAAATAATGGCATTCCAGACGCCACTGACAATTAACGAAGTTATATCGGAAATACACGCAAAGAAGTATCTGCTTCCATCAATTCAGCGGGAGTTCGTATGGGATACAGACCAGATAACAAAGCTGTTTGACAGTTTAATGAGGGAGTATCCTATTAATGCATTCCTTTTTTGGAAAGTAAGCAAGGAGAACACTAAGGAATTTCGGTTTTATGAGTTTTTGAGAGACTACCACCAGCGTAATAAAAGACATAATGAAAAGGCGGACTTAAGTGGTTCAGAAGACATCATTGCTGTTCTTGATGGTCAGCAACGATTAACCTCGTTATACATAGGGCTAAAAGGTTCTTATGCATATAAATTGTCATACAAACGTTGGGATAATGAGCAAGCCTATCCTACCAGAAAACTGTATTTGAATCTGTTAAAATCTTCTGAGGATGCAGAGTATAAGTATGAATTTGAGTTTCTGACTGATAGCGAGGCCAAGGATAATGACGAAGAACATCATTGGTTTAAGGTCGGCGAAATGCTTGATATGAAAAGCTTATCCGATGTAATGAAATATTGGTCTAAAAATATCGTCAGTAAAGATGTTGCAAATGATAAAATGGACTTTGCCAATGATACGTTATCTAAGCTATATGCAATAATTCATGTAAATCCTACTGTCAGCTATTATCTTGAACAGAGTAAGGAGCTTGACAAGGTGCTGAATATTTTTATTCGTGTGAATAGCGGCGGCACTACGCTCAGCTATTCGGATTTATTGCTTTCTTTTGCAACGGCTCAGTGGGAAAAGCGGGATGCCAGAGAAGAAATAAACCGGTTTGTGGATGAAATTAATGAAATCGGCAATGGATTTAATGTTAATAAGGATTTTGTATTAAAAGCTTGTCTTGTTCTTAGCGATTTTACGGATATAACTTTTAAAGTAGACAATTTTAACAGAAGTAATATGTTGGGAATCGAAGATAACTGGGACGATATAACAAAGGCCATCCGGGATGCGGTTCGCTTAATCGCGAGCTTTGGCTTTAGCCGGGAAAATATAACTTCTAATAACTTGATCATACCTATTGCATATTATCTCAAAAATATTGGCTTGCCTGACAACTTTGAAGTATCCAGTTCTAAAATTAGCGATAGAGCAAAAATAAAAAAATGGTTTACTTTATCATTGTTAAAACGAGTTTTCAGTTTTATGCCAGACGGCGTACTCAAACCTATTAGAGATATTGTAAAAAAGAACACTTCAGGAGAATTTCCTCTTGATGAAATAATCAAACACTTTAAAGGTACTAATCGTACTCTTGTATTTACAGATGAAGATATTAATAATCTGCTTTATACCAAATATGGACATGGTGATACATTGGTGATTCTGTCGATTTTATATCCATGGGCGGATTTGAGGAATAAATTTCATATTGATCACATATTTCCCAAGAGTGCTTTTACGCAAAAGAAACTGGAAAAGAGGGGGATAAAAACGGACGATATTGGCGATTTCCTTGATAACTATAACTATATCGGTAACTTGCAACTTTTGGAAGCTATACCGAACATTGAGAAGAATAACGCCGATTTTGATGTGTGGCTGAAGAACACTATTGCCACCGATGCTGTAGACGACTATAAGAAGAAACACTATATACCAAGGGATATTGACTTGTCATTTACTAATTTCCTTGAGTTTGTTGAAAAAAGAGAGGATTTGTTTATCAACCAGTTGAGAAAAGAATTGTTGTAATCTAGTTTTCGGGTTGCTTATAAATGTTAAGGGGGAGAGTGATGAATAAGCATGAATTAAACAAAGTTGGGATAGCCTTTGCTGAAAAAATGTTTGAAAGTCATGGCTTTTCCATCGAAAGGGCACCTGTAACAAAAGGCCCCGTTGATTTCATTGCTTCATTAGATAGCAGGACTATGAGGATTAAAGTTAGAGCCATATCTCAAATTGGCAGTTATGTATTCATGGAGAAACGTAGATTTAACATTAACGACACGACCTTATTTATGGCGGTGACTTACATACCCTGCAACGAGGATGAGACAATCCTATATCTTGTGCCTGCCACTGAATGGAAAAAGGACATATATCTCTTTAAAGGTAAAAATTATGATAAACAAGGGAAAACTTCGGAATCCGAGTGGGGAGTGAGCTTTTCTCAAAAGGCGAAAGATGCAATGGAATCATATCGGTTTTCGAAAATAATATCTAATTTTGCGATTGATTGAGGAAGATGCTTATAATGAGCAAGTTAAAAAATAAAACCGGGACAAGGTGAGTGTTTCAATAAAAATGAAACATTTACCTGTTCTCGGTTTTACCTATTATCATATTTCTATTCAGTTTTGCTTGAAGATTTTTCTTCTTCTTCAAGGTGAATTTCATCATCTGTTGTGTCATTGGCGTCATCAGCTATAGCTGATTTGAACGTATACAATTTTGACCATTTTAGCGGAGCTTTCATTTTCTTATTATATACAAGAAGCATTGACTCGGAATAACCGAGGGAACCTGCCTTTCGTTCCTTTGCTGTTCTTCCAATATCTTTTGAGGAAAAAACACCAACTTTTTCCTTAAAAATGTCGTCTTTCAGGAGGTCACCGAAAGCCACAATCAACAGAGCAATTCCTTTGAGCATATTTGAAGAAAGTGAATTATAGTCACCTTCCCATGTCCCTATACAAAGACGCAGAGTGCGATCTAAGACATGAAATCCAAATTTTCGATAAATGTATTCTAAACATGCTACTGCACAAATACCACCGGGGACTTTCTTGTGTGAAATGGATAAACCATATGATTCTACCAGAGATTTGATGATAAGTTGGTCATCGTTGCCGGCCTCAACATTTGCCATAAAGATTTCATAGGGTAACAGAGGTTTGACATACCTCAATTGATTCGCAAATATATCTGCCTCTTGGGTATATTCCAGATCATCATAAATCATGCACCAAATTGGAGTTTCACGTGTTCCAGATACGAGGGCAATAATTTCTATTGTATGCTGACCATTAAAAACATAATTAATGCCATTGCGGCGGCTGACCTTTACAGGGTTGATTTGATATAGATCAAAGTTTTCGACTGTTCGCTGAATATGTGCAATAGACAGATTTCTTTGATATTCTTGATTAGAAACAAGGTTTTTTATTGGGATCTGTTCAAAATGTACTTTTGGCACAAAAGCGTTGTATTCATCCATTAATTTATCTCCTTTAGAGCTGCAAGCATATTGTTAATGGTTTCTTTTAATTTTGTCAGTTCTTTTTCTAGCATAAAGCATGCATTATCGGTGGCATTGCTAAGGTCGGCTGTAAAGCGGGTGCGGTTAATAGAACTAATCCAGGAAGGAATGGTTAATGTAAGGCTTGATATTTCTGCATCTGGGTCATATGTCGGCATTTCCTTTATAGAGCAGGTTAGTATTTTAAGTGAATCCTTTTCAGATGAATTTTGCCTTTTTAAAAGTATCTGGCGCAAATTCCAGGTAAATTCTCTGTAGTCATTAGATATTGATTGACTTAATTCTCTTATTTCAGAAACAGATAGTTGAGAAAATGCAATTGTGTTTTCAAGGGATATCCTTATTTCACTGGATAGTATCCTAGGAACAAAATCAGGTATGATCTTTGTAAGCAAGTCCAATGCCTGGGCATACTTTTCATAATTCAAAATAGAGGCCGGGGAAATTCTATACTCTTCACTAAGACGCTCTTTTATCCGACGAGCAGAAGCGCCAAAAGCTAGTTCGGGTAGTATATTTGCCTTAAGCTCTTTTTTTGTGTATGGGTTTGTTCCGGCAGCATTATGGGCACCAAGTATTTTTTCAATTTCGCATCTTTTCCCAATTAGGTATCTGCGCATCTCTTCTGTGATATTGTGGCGGCAAAGCTGATTTGCACAAATCCATGCAATTGCTTCTTCACGGCTCTTAAGATATATACGCTGAATCATAAACGGAATTTGCAGTTTTGTACATATTTCATAGCGATTATGGCCATCTAGAATTGTGTTATTCCAAACAAGCAGTGGTTCACTGCATCCGTTTCGAATAATATTTTCTTCAAGGAGCAGTAATTCTTTTGCAGGTAATTGCGGAATCAGCTTCTTAAAAGCTGTGTCAATTTTTAATTTATGGATACACTGTTCGGTCATAGTATTATGATTTAGCTCGGCTTAGCAGAACAGATTTGTCCATGTGAAACTGAGCTACTCCTTCATTCGAAATTATTTCGCCATACAGGCGATATGAGTGATTTTCTTGCCAATAACTGCACAAATTAAGCAAATTTTTAACAAGAGACTGGCTATATAGTTCAATACATTTTTGATTCGATGATGAGACTTTGTTAATTTTGTGGGCTCGTGTATCAGAATTATCACTGCTGAGAACTGCAAGTGTTCGCTCTACTGGATTTACTAAAAGCAGTATATGATCAGGATCACCTATGGAATGCAGGGTATTTTTATGTATTCTGATACGGCACTTTTTAAGATCGACTAATATAGTAGGTTTTGGAAAACTGCTTCCCGTCATTAATTATCACTCCTTTCGGCGTCTGGGTCAGTAATAATCTCAGAGAATTTTTCCTTTAGGCCAAATACCGTATAGCCGTCAAATATGTTTACTTGAAGCAGCCGACGATGCTCTTCGACTGGCAATCCAAACTGATTTTGCCATTCTGCTGGAAAGATTGGAGTGCGTGAAGTTTTTGGCTTTTCGCCGTCATTAAGAAATCTCTGATATATTTCGGTTGCCGCAAGATCGAAGATTAGGAGATGTTCACTGTTGTTTCGGATGAGTTTTCCAAGAAGCTTATAGCGATAGTCAGGATTCCAATCCATTAATTGAATGACCTTGGCAAAAAACAGGCGGCAGGTTATTTGTTTTGGCTTACGCTTTGACCCTTTGCTGTTACACCAAAGAAAAGAATCTTTTTCGTTCTCACTGCTGGGACGGACGGCCAGTTTCTTGTCCTGCGGATTTACCAGTATTTGAACGTAGTCAACATCCGGCATCTGGATCAGGCATGCTGCATTCAGCCATACCTTGCAATTGCTAAAAGTAATAGAAGGCTCGTGCACGTGAGAAAAAAACTCGCGTCGGACTACCTGATAGCCGTGATAACTGAAATCATCATCATCAGGAGGGCTTGGTTTGTTTTTACTACTTTCCATATTTTTCAGTCTCCTGTTCTATATTGCAAATCATGTGCTTAATGGTGCTTCCAATTACCTCTACACTAGTGATATTTAATCGTGGCGAATCATAAAAGGGTTGACCTTCTTCGCTGACATTCCATACTCCTTTTTTATTAAATGTAGCTAATTCCTGGGCTTGTGCATGTCGGTAAAAGTTACTGCCGAAATTGTCTGCCCATGCTGTTGGATATGCCATAATATCCTTTTTAGGACCGATGGTGAAAATCTGAGCATCATCGGGAAGCAGAGGTTCTTCCAATGAGGATTTATCGCAATTAGATTTCAGAGTGTCCTGTGGTATAAATATCTCCATTTCCTTTATATCAAAAATTACGACTGCCTCATTATCTTTATTTCGGTAGATGCCTCGTATACGATATTTGCAGCCTAATTTCCAGCCGAAAAGCCCATAAAGTGTTTTTATATATGCCGCACAACTGACGGGGCGAGAATAATACTGCCCGTTATTAAGATTAGCCCAACGGACAGCATTCCTGGTTTCTTTTGTGCAAGGGCGTACTATAAGCAGATGATCTCCTGGATGAATAAGCAGTTCTATGTACAATGTTTTTTCAAATTTCCGGATGCATTCGGTACTGAATACGATACTATCAGCGGAAAATGTAATACATAACTTTCTTGCAGTGTCAAAAAACTGAGAACGTGCAATTTCAAACCCGCGCAGATCAAAATCGCCGGATTGTGCTTCAATTTGAACCCCATCAATGGGTAAATGATCTCCTTTTTTATAAACGCTCTCAGATGCGGATATATAGTCATCAGCAGAAAAAGCAGCCCAGCGGGGATTTACGGATACAAATCCTTTTAAGGCACCTTCACGGATGACTTTTAGTTCCGGCAGGATTCCTTTATTGCCGTAACGTGCATTGCTGATCAAATGCTGAACTGCTATGAAATCATCTCTAGAAATGATGGCTTCATGATGATTTCGCTTACGGTATTGATTCCTATCCTGCTTGTTTTTTTTTGATTTATGGTCAAGATAGTTGGGTGTCCATGTTTTTCGAGCAAGTACATCGCCACAATGCCTCTCATTCTGCAGAATTTGCAGAATAGAGCCTGGTGACCATGAGGTATTGTCTTTTTTTGTTCGGCGTCCAAGTTTGGTTATGGTATCAGCGATTTGAGTGCATGTATATCCATAGAGATACATGAAGAAAATTAAGCGTACGGTTTCGGCTTCAGATTCGTTAATAATTAGATTTCCATCGTCATCTTGATCATAGCCAAGTAGTGGAGGTGTCAGAAAGATGCCTCTGCGGAACCGCGCTTCAATGGAAGAATTCATAATTTCACTTTTATTATGAGATTCTTCCTGAGCCATTGTGGCCATAAAGGATAAAAGCATTTCACTGTTACTGTCAAGGGTGTAGATCTTTTCAGTTTCAAAAAAGACACCAACGGGTGGTCGAATAGCGGCCAATTGACGTACATAACCAATACAGTCCACAATATTTCGTGCAAAACGTGCTACTGTTTTAGTGACAATCAAGTCGATTTTTCCATTTTGGCAATCTTTTATCATATTTACAAATGCGTCACGGTGCTGGAGCGATGTACCGGAGATGCCCTCATCGGCGTAAATATTGACTAGATTCCAGCCGGGATGACGGCTTACCAAATCTGCATAATGGTTTTTTTGAAGTTCATAGGAAGAGGTCTGACGTGGGTCATCAGTAGAGACCCGCGCATATATGGCCACTCTCTTTTCAGTTGTGCTTTCATAAAACTTATCTTTCGGTGCAGCTGGGATGATATCAAGTTCTTCCAATTCAATTCCTTTATAGCGTGCACGTATCCGTGCTTTTTGGCTTTCGTTATCTTCTAATTGTGCTTCGTTTTCTCTCATTAACTGTCTCTCCTGTAAAATGGTTATTTTAAAAATTGTATAATGCATATGACAAAAAGAAAATGAACCACAGGTCTACCAGTTGACCTGTGGTTCATTTATCGGATATTAATTTTTTTGCAATAGAAATTACAAGCGAGATAGAGAAAACGGGAAGCAATAGCCAATTATGTAGAATGTGATAGTATTTTATATAATTGGAGGATCATTTATGGCATTAAATTTTATAATTATTGGCCGAAGGGTAAAAGAAATTCGTTTGCAAAGTAAAATCTCCCAGGCAGTTTTAGCAGAATGGATTGATACGTCGGTGACATACATAAGTCATATCGAGACGGCAAAAAAGCATGCAAGTTTAGAAACATTAGTAAAGATCGCAGCTGCTTTTGGAGTAACAGTAGATCAGTTGCTAAATGGTAATCAGGAAAATGATCCGGCGGAATATAGAACAGAACTGGTACAGCTTGTAGAGGATTGCACTAGTTATGAAAAAAGGATTATTTATGAAATTGCAGTTGCTGCCAAAACGAGCATTCGTAATAATAAGTGCCTACAACATAAAGAAGATTAATAAGTAATAAAAGTCTCAATGAATGCGATAAGATTTTGGACAAGTTTTATTACATGTTGCGAGCTAGACAAGGTCAAAAGCGGCGAGCAGTTACAGTTCAAAACTAAATTATGATTGTGGAGACTATCTGCAGAACTTGGTGCATCTGGGGGTAGGCGAATGATAAATATCGTTGATATCTTTTATAAAAATCAAAAGGTGTTTGACATAAACTGTTGAAATATATATTTATATATTAATTTTGGTAAAATGAGGAGTAGCTTCATGATACGTTTCTATTCAAAAAAAGGTGGAGCACAGGATTTTGAATTGCTTTCCACGACTTATAACAAAGAAGAATGGTTATCTCAAAAAAGTTTGATTTGCCGTTTCCTTCGTGCTAAGTCAAGAACTGATGCTGCAGATTTATTAGAGGGAATACCGTTAGAATTATATGATAGCACGAATGTTTTTGGGGATGATTTTTATGTTCTTTATTGTGAAGTGTCGATTGAGGAATATGTAGAATTTGAGGAGTTTATTCAAGATAAGAATGTGCAAGGTTTATGGCAACAAATTGTAGATGCCTTTTGGGATATGAAAAGGAGTATTCGATTTATTGCAACTGGAATTTCTGAGAAAGAGCAAGCAATAATACCAACACCGAGAGTAGATGTTACGAATGTAGCTGTATTAAGAGCTTTACGAGATGTAGAAAATCTTCTTGTTACTTCTGGTCCAGTTAGCGCAGTAGATCGTGTGCATACTATTTTACATGGTTATTTTAGAGAAATTTGTGTTAGCGCTGATTTAGAATTACCAAACGATGCAAGTATAGTACGATTATTTAGCATATTAAGAAATCATCATCCTGTACTGGTAAATCTAGGGTCAAGAACAGAAGAAGTTAGTCGACTGTTAAATACTATGTCTTCAATTGTAGACCAGTTGAATATGTGGAGAAATAGGGCAAGTATTGCACATGCGAACGAAGCTATTTTGAGTGAGGATGAAGCGGTCTTGGCGATAAATGCATCAAGAACGCTTTTGCATTATATAAATTCAAAGGTGCAGAGGCACTGTACTTAAAACAGGATACAATTTCGGCAGAATGTAAA
>ERZ1036412.806-NODE-806-length-15606-cov-66.254646_pt1 | contig 15606 bp, 16 predicted proteins | sample MGYA00514218_ERZ1036412 | MGnify/ENA primary metagenome ERZ1036412 (study PRJEB33795, sample SAMN09464944) | human gut metagenome | host: Homo sapiens | place: USA: Stanford, California | collected 2016-11 | study: EMG produced TPA metagenomics assembly of the... | reverse complement strand
AATCCCACCACCCCGTCCGCTGGCCGTACCGGCGGCGTCCTCACCTGCTTAACTACCCCCCCATTTAAAAGGCCCTGCCGCACAAACCCGCAGCAGGGCCTCCCACTCTTCTAAAAATCAGTCTGAAATGCTGCCGTATTATCCTACTTCCAGCTTACCACATCCCATATATCCGGTGTCTCCAGACCTAACTTCCAGCCTGCAACACCGGCCAGATCATACTTTTTGATCAGATCCATCTTGAGTCCCAGAGATTTTGCATCCTCCATCCAAAGATAATTCTTTCCGGCGGACGTATCGCATTCACCGTAATACTGCCCCACAGTCTCGTCCCATGTGAGCTGCATGCCATTATCCTCAGTCCACTTTTTCGCGTTGCCCAGTCCCATGGCCTTGGATGAAAATTTTCCGTCTTTTTCTGTCCAGAGGCGGGTAAAGAACGGGACTCCGTTAATCAGCTTTTCTTTTGGCACCAGTTCCAGGGTATCTTTAATTCCCTTTTCAACATATCCCAGGGAAGCGACCGAACCGGCATCTCCGCCCGCATAATGCTCGTCATAGCCCATAATAATTACATAGTCGGCTACAATTCCCTGCTCTCTGCGGTTATAGAAACGGTTATAAGGGGCCGGAACATAATTGTCTACCGACAGCACGAGGCCCTTCTTCCTGCAGGCCACGGAAAGCTCTCTGATAAACTGTATATAGTGTACCCCGGCCTCCTCCTTCAGACTCTCAAAATCGAGATTGATTCCGTCAAAGCCGTATGTATCGGCTTCATCCATCAGGCTGTCAATCAGCTTTTTCCTGACGGAGGTTTTGGACAGCAGTTCCTCCGACTGAACATTCTTTGTAATTTCACGGCTGAAATTATCGATTACCGCCCAGACCTGAAGTCCCATCGCATGAGCCTTCTCCACGTAGCTTCTGCTAGCCAGGGATTCATAATTCCCTTCATTATCACTCAGTGTAAACCAGGTCGGGGCAATAACATTCACACCTTCCGTTGCGGAAATCAATTCCTCCATTGCATTGTTAGCGGCATCAATCGTCACCTGATGCCAGACCATATTGATTTTTTCGTCCAGTGATATACTCTTGTATTCAGGTTCTGTAAATGTACTGACCGGAGTCTCCTCGTGAAGATTATCAAGTTTCCTGTTCGCCATATAGCCGATATGGCCGTCCTGTGTCATAACCTTGGCCCAATTATCCATCGTTTCCAGGACTACAACACTCTCATCCTTTACCAGCTCCGTAATAATCGGGCTTTTTACTCCTCCCTTTACGCGAAGCTTCCCATTCGTTTTAACCGTGGCAACCGCAACGGGTGACCAGGTATTCGATACATAGATCCGTTTATGGCTGCCGCTGTCATAGACATTCATCCTGACATCCGTGTAGTTCAGAATCAGGCCCAGCGCCAGATACGTTTTATCTCCACGCTCCAGCAGTATGTTCTTACCTCCGCTACCGGTCGTCCCGGCGTCGGCCGTGACCACTTCCTCCGGCAGGGCGTACACCAGTACTTTCTCCCTGTTATCCCAGTAAAAACGCTCATTCAGATTGGCATTTACCCAGTCTACCGGCAGATAAGTCTGGCCGTTTTCGTAAATCCCCCGGATTTTCTGTTTTTCATAATTCAGGAAAACAGTGACTTCATTATCACGGCTTTCGTAAATCCGGCTCAGGTCGGCTCTTTCATTAGTAGGCATATATCGTTTATAGCCGTAAACTCCGGCTGCACATGCCACCAGCAGCAAAAGGACCAGAAATACGGCTTTTAGCGGCGATTTTCTTCTCTTCATCTCATCCTCCGGTATTTTATTCATGTCTATATATTTCTATCATTAATATAGCTAGTATATCACACCTTATCCGGGGATTGTTGAATTTTTTCTTACGGTTCTTTATAAGTTACTGTTCACACGGTGCTGTTCCGCGAGGCGTGTTATTGTTCGCAGCACGCCGCTTTCTGGCGGGGTGTGGACAGTAACCTTTATAATCGGGCAATTCAGTTTCTTCCGTATTAACCTCCTGTTTTACTTGTAATAAACCCGGTCAAAGTGGATTTCCATCAGCAGTCCGGTATCAGCGCCAATATAGTCTCCCATATAAAAGGAGCCGTCTTCTTTCAGCTCAAATAATTTTGCATATTCTTCAGGTGTGCATTCTTTGCCGTCAATCAGGATCGGAATCCCCCTCTCCCTGTATTTCTTAAGGCCTTCTACAAAGATACGCTGCTGTTCCTTTTCACGCCTTTCCTTTTCAATTCGCCTCTTTTCTCTTTCGTCCATTGCTATCCCCTCGAATTTTGAGGGACGGTCGTCTTTTCCAGAAACCTTCAGGAAGTATATCGTGATATATCAGTTCCCGTCCCGCTTATATTTCAGGAGTCTCTCAAAGAAAGCCATTGCTTCTCCCGTTATGACAAATGCATCCGGCAGCCACGGTATAAGGCTGACTTGTACTTTTAAAAACCGTTTTATCATACCCGCAGTCTCCTTATTCCCAAAAGCCGCAAAATATTCCCAACCGCAGTCCCTTACCCGTTTGTCGGATATATGCTCCGAAAAGGCTCTCAGTCTCCACTCGCTGAAGGAACCCAGAAAAAATTTCCTGTCGCATCGCAGAAGTTCTTCTTCCACTTTGCCATTGTATGTCCCAAAATCCAGGATCACCGTATCAAACCTCAACTGACATTCCAGCAATTCTTTTCTGCCGGCATTTTTGTAATAAGAGACTCCATAGGTAATAAACGTCTGATCTTGTCTGTTTGTGACAGTTCTTGTCGAATAAATTTCCTGTATTTCCCCGAAAGCTCCGCTTGTATTCCATTCCAGAACTGCTGTTTTTCTGCCCATTACTCCTGTCATGTAGTTGCCGAGAAGGACTGTAAAATGGGTCACTCCCACGCCGGGGCTGCTTCCGGCCACTCCGATAAGCTCCGGTTTCCGGCGCTTCACATCTTCATTTATCTGTTGCCGCCTCCCCTTGACGGGAAGTGAAAAAGTCTTTTTATGCGCTCCCGTACCGTTCTTCCTTTCCCAAATGCCGCCGTACGGCTCTCGATGAGTTTCTCTAGTTTTTGCCCGCACTCCGTCTTCCGGGACAGCTCTTCAAAAAAGTTCCCGAAGCTTCTGTCTTCCGGCGCCGGAAACCAGGGCATTCTGTAAAATGAAAGTTTTGTGATATCTTCCGGCAGGACAATATCCATATCGGAAGAAACATGATTAAAAATGACACGCAGATTTTTACTCTGCGCCAGAAGGCGTATTGCTCTTATGGAATCTTCCAGTTCCCACCACTTACCGCCGCAGACCAGAATCAGTAAATCATAATCCTTCTCCGAAACCGGCTGGAGTCCGGTTCCCCAGTCCTCGACGATAGCATTATATACCGGTTGTTCCAATCTGACGCAGCAGCCGTATCCCGGTTTCAGCTCCCATGCTCCAATATGATATATCCCATACTGATCCGGGCTCTGTTCAAGATACTCTGCCATTGCCAATACCGACCGTGAATCATTCTTCTCCTGATACAGGCTTCTGATTCCGTACCCCGTCAGATAAGCCGCCACGCCTAAAGACACATGGGTTGCTCCCATGCCGTGACTGCTGCTGGCTACAGCAATTCTGAGAAGTGATATGTTCTCTTCATTGAAAACACCCTGCTTTAATTCTATAAGCTCCTCAAGTACCTCCCTGACATTCTCATAACGTTCCTCTTTGTGCCGGCGCAGACACCGCCCTATAATGGCTCTCAGCTTCTCCTCCCACCCGGAATTTACCGTACCGGCGCTTTTTAAATCGGCCGGTTCTCTTCCCGGCGTCACAATGGCCTGCATATCCGGTGATTTTCCGGTAAACATATAGTGAAGGAGGGCGCCGATGGCATAGATGTCGGTCCTTACATCCATCGGCTCGTCTGTGTATTGTTCCGGGGCTGCAAAACCTTGTGTTCCATAGCGTTTTTCCGTTTTTCCGGTATGAGAAACCGATACTGCCTGATCAAAATCGATCAACTTAAGCGTTCCCCGGCAAATTAAAATATTATGAGGCTGCAGATCTAAATACAAAATTGGATTGGGTTTAAACGAATGCAGATAATCCATGATTTGACAAAGTTCCATTCCGAAAGAAATGAGCTTTGTCCCTGTCAGACTGCCCTGTCGATTGACCAGAGCATATAAGGACTCACCTTCAAGATATTCTTCGATGAGATAGTAAAAAATTGAATCCTCTTCCATGTCGTATATGATCGGGATTCCCGGATGTCTCAGATTTCTCAGTACGGCCGTCTCCCTGAGGAAACCGCTGCCCTCTTTTGCCACTCTCTTAATTGCCCTGAATTCATCCAGCCCGAGATGCTTTGCAAGAAACACGGTACCGCTTCTTCCGCTGCCGATCACCCGACATATCTGATATTTTCCAAATAATATGGTGCTTTCTGCTTCTACACCTCCTTTCGGAAATATCACTTCTCAGGGTTTCATTATAATATATTGCTTTCATTTTTTCAACTGATAAAATAAAATTGTTATAATCCTAAGAACGGAAATGTTACTGTTCACACGGTTATGTCCCGCGAGGTAATTTCAGGTTTTTACCCTTTTTAAGCTCTGCTTCCATAAATTTTAATAAATTTTTTTCATATATGAATTGCCAATTGCTTATATTATATAGTATATTGAATATGTAAGCTGAAGTAATTATCCGCTGCCGCAGGCAGTGGCTGGCTTAACACTGCGCAGAAACGAAAATAAACGTTTCCCGCTTTTAAACTCAGACCTGAAAAGACAAGGAAGTGAGCCTATGAAAATCGAACGTATCAATGAAAACCAGATCCGCTGCACGCTGTCGAGCTTTGACTTAAGCGTACGCGACCTGAATCTGGGAGAATTAGCCTATGGCAGCGAAAAAGCAAAAAAACTTTTCCGTGAGATGATTCAGAAGGCCTCCAACGAAGTAGGTTTTGAAGCAGAGGATATTCCGTTAATGGTGGAAGCAATTCCGCTCTCCAACGAAAGTATTATGCTTATCATTACAAAGATAGAAGATCCGGAAGAACTGGATACCCGTTTTTCCAAATTTTCTCCAATGGCAGAGGATGAAGATTCCCTGTCTTCACTGGCCAGTGAACTGCTGGAAGGAGCCGACGGGCTTCTGGAGCTGTTTGCGAAGACAGCCGGTGATACAGCCTCTTCCCCGACCGCCGGAGCCGCCGGACTGAAGAATCAGGAAAGCAGCTCCTCCGACAGTCAGCCCTCTGTCCGGTTTTTTACATTCGATAGCCTGGATCAGGTGTGTGACGCCGCCAGAATAGCTGGACAAGTGTTTGACGGGTCCAATTCACTTTATAAAAACCCGAAAAACCTCCGTTATTATCTGATTGTCAGAGAACCTGAGACAGGCAGTGATTCCTTCAAGCGGATCTGCAATCTCCTGTCGGAATACGGCAGCGCTCTGAAGACAGACCCGGCTGCCGAAGCCTACTATCAGGAACATTATGAAGTCATCGTAAAAGATCGCGCCTTACAGACACTTTCGAAACTGTAATGCCATACCTGCCCGGCCCGGAGGAAATGATAACCTGCACGCTCCGCGAAGCGGTTTTTATTTAAAAGGAGAATTCTCCTTTTAAATAAAAAGACTTCCGCCCAATCGGGAACTCGTCCCGCGGCGGAAGTCTTTTTTATCGTTCAATGCCTGCTGCTATTTAGCGGCCAGGTATTCATTAATGGCATTAACTACCGTATCAACCTGAATTCCATGAACAAAGCATGCCTCTTCCAGAGATTCTCCCTGTGCGGAAGGACAGCCCAGACAATGCATGCCCGCACCCATCAGAATCGGAGCGACGCCCTCATCTACCATCAGAAGCTGGCCGATTAACATATCTTTACTAACCTGCATATTCCATTAACCTCCTTTTGTAATATATCCGTAACACCTTGCGGAATGTATCCTGCTAAACCGTTACATATATCCATACTATAATACTTTTCCTTAGACTTGGCAAGAAATAAAATTGTTATTCCTCCGAGCAGCGCTTTAATTAGCCGGATGCCGTAAAGTTCATGCCGTCTGAACTGTTACCTTTTAGGCGGGCTGTGAGTAACAAAAATTGCCTGTACTCTATATTTTGTACTTTGCTTCAATTTTTAAACATAAAATACAGTAATTTCTTCTTGAATAATTTGCAGTAATAGTATAAAATAAACGCAAACGTCAAAATCTAAAGGAGGTACTTAATCATGGCATATGTAATTACTGACTCATGTGTAAGCTGCGGCGCTTGCGCTGGAGACTGTCCAGTAGGCGCTATTTCTCAGGGAGATGGCAAATACGAAATTGATGCAAATACTTGCATCGACTGCGGTTCCTGTGCTGGCTCATGTCCAACAGGCGCTATCGAACAGGAATAATTAAGCGGAACGCTTAAGATACATAAGAGGCTGTCAGAGATGACAGTCTTTTTATGTTTATAAAAAAGATGAGGTATTATATGAATAAACCGGTTATCGGCCTGACGGCCTCCCATGATTTATTAACAGATGATTTAAAAATGGGACATTTCTATATCGATGCTATAAGAAAAAATGGAGCTATACCGCTGGTTCTCCCTCTCACACTGGATGAAGAAGAGGCCGGTCAGCTGGCCGATACGCTGGATGGTTTCCTGTTCAGCGGAGGCCCTGATGTACATCCGTTTCTATTTGGTGAAGAGACACTGGCCGGCTGCGGAGATTTTTCACCGCTGCGCGACTCTTCTGAGCTGCTGCTGCTTTCCCAGGTTTACGAAAGGAAAAAGCCGGTTCTTGGCATCTGCCGGGGAGCCCAGCTCATTAATATCGCCCTTGGCGGAGATATCTACCAGGACATTTTTTCACAGCTTTCAGGACGCATTCCGATTGCCCACCGGCAGCCGTTTAACGCAACGCATCCGGCCCACAGGGTAGCGGTCGAAGCCGGGTCCCGGCTGGCGCAGATATCGGAATCCCTCTCGCTGGAAGTCAACAGCCTTCATCATCAGGCCATCCGCAATGTCGCCCCCTGCCTGACGGTCTGCGGCCGTGCTTCGGACGGCATCATCGAAGCGGTGGAACAGCCCGGACACCCGTTTCTGCTCGGGGTCCAGTGGCATCCCGAGCAGCTGGCCGGAAAGTATTCACATGCCGACCGTCTTTTCTCCGCTTTTATAAAGGCCTGCCGGAAAGCCTGACAGCAAAACTCCGCTTCAGAGGTTACAGCGGAGTTTTACAGTACGCTCCAACGATAACCCGTACGCCGCACGCACAGGTCACCGCCTTCAATAATCGGCCGCAGCAGAAACAAGTCAAAGCTTGTTTCCGTTTCGGCCGAATTTTTTCTTTTTAAAGCGGAAAAACGGAAAGCCGGTGACTGAGGCCGCCGCCTCCGCCCTGCCCTGGTTGTCCCTCTGATAAGCACGGATCACTTCGTCCAGCTGCTTAAACCGCTCCTCTTCCCTCTCATCAGAAACCCGCATCAGATATTCCATCTCTTTCATCAGCTTATCATGCACCAGATAACTGATATCCTGGCTCAGTTTTTCGCTGTTCTCTTCCATAGCCCGTCCAATTATATGGTTCATTACCTTCTGGAACTGCTCCATCTTCTCTCCGGCCAGCAATGCCTCCACACTGTCCTTATCGAGAGCCGTAAGTCCGGCCTCTCCACCGCCCTCACCTGCTTGTCCATCCTTTACTTTTTCATCTGCCCGTTTTTCGCCGTTCTTGTTTTCATTCCCTTTCTGCTCTTTCATGTCCTGCTCTCCTATACCTGTTTCTTTCAATGCGGCAATTACATCCTCTTCCAGGACCTCACTGGGAATAATCACCTTACCGTCCTGAAGGGATTTTGCCAGCGCAGTTTTAATCGCTTTCAACTGATATCCCTTTTCCTTCAGCACTTTTACCTGTTTAAAAAGACGGATATGAAAATCCGTATAATATCGGTGTCCCATATCATTCCTGGGAATTGGAAGTTCCAGTTCTTCCTCCCAGTAACGCAGCACATGTGCTTCTACATCCACTTTTTTCGACGCATCTGAAATCAGATAATGTATCTCAGCCATAATAAATCCTCTCCTTTAGTCCACAATATTTCGTAGCTTACTATTACTATATGCCGGGTTCAGAAGGAATATGAATATCAGGGAAAAATTTTAACATATGTTTTTTCTTATTTGAACAGGCAATTTCTGTCTATTGATAGAAAACAATTGTTTATGTTTGACAATTACCCCAGACAAATGGTAGAATTTCAGTATAAGCAGATTCCATATACATCTGTGTTAAAGAATCTCTTACAGGAAAAATTTTAGAAAGGTGGCTTTATGATGGATTATTACAATCTTGCAATTAAACGTGAATCTACAAGGAGTTTTAAGAAAAAACCGGTTTTAGAACGCCAGCTCGAAGAACTTCAGGACTATTTTCTGCAGTGCAGGAAACTGATAGAGGATATTCCGGTTACAATTGAACTTTTGGGACCGGAGACCCAGTCAATCCTTTCAGGCTGTGCCGGATACCATAATTTTATGATCGAGGCGCCCCATTATCTTCTCATCTCCTCCCCGAAGATGGAGCATTATCTGGAAAATGCAGGCTATATCGGTGAGGATCTCGTCATGAAACTGACGGAACTGGAACTGGAGTCCTGCTGGATCACCGTCGGAGACAGTACCGAGACGAAAAAGCGCCTTAGCCTTCCGGAAAATATGGAACCATGTGCATTGATTGCCTTCGGCAATGCCACTGTCATGCTGCCCTCCTCCAGACTGGACATCAAAAGCATCTCTGATGTAACCATAAAAAAACGTACCGGCTTCGTTGCTCCAAAACTGTCTGTCGACCATGCCGTATACACAAAAAACTGGGGTGAGAGCGCGGAGATATCCTCACTCCCCCTCAACAGCAGCCTGTACCAGGCCTTCATTGCCGCCTGCTGCGCCCCGTCCTACTTAAACCTGCAGTCCTACCGCTTTATTATGGACGGAAACAGGATACTGTTTGTCACTCTTCCCGATGAACTGACCACACCTGACGATACGCGCCTGAATGCCGGAATCGCGATGCTCCACTTCGCCGGTGCGATGGAAAACCATCACAGTTCCGAGAGCGGCTGGATCATGGGGGCTCCTGAAGATGTCTTCGAACTGCCTGAAGGCGCGCGGATTGACGGATATTATACCACCTGATAAATCCGGCGTTAATATCAAACGCCTCGCGGGATACAACCGTGTGAACAATAGCCCAAAACGCCCTGCAGGGAACATAATTCTCTGCAGGGCGTTTTTCCGTGGCATACATATTACCTGGCAAATAATTGCCGGAATTCCCTCACCTGTGTCCTTCCAATCGGAAGTAACACCTTCTCATGATATTTCATCTTAAGGCTGTAACCGTTATTAAATGCCGGCACCATCTCAAGAACATAATCCAGATTCACCAGATAACTTTTATGTATTCTGAAAAACCGGCAGTTTTTCAGCCTCGTCTCATAATAATTCAGAGACTCATTCTGAAGATACGACTTTTTAGCCGTATGAATCCGGCAGGAGCGCTTTTCCGTCTCAATATATATAATATCCGATACATCGAGAACCTGAAAGCTGGCTCCGGCATTGACCATGATTTTATTAATCGCCATTTCCCGCGCGCCTGCCGCCTCGGCTCTCTTCTCCTCCAGCCTGCCCATCGTCTTTTTTACCCTGTCCAAATCAAATGGTTTAAGCAGATAATCAGCTGCTCCCAGCTCAAATGCTTTTACTGCATATTCCCGGTAAGCCGTGGCAAAAATAATCTGCGCCTCGGGAACCTTGCTTTTTATCATCGATGCCAGCGTTGTTCCGTTTGCTCCCCCAAGATCGATATCCACAAAGCAGACGTCAAATACTTCCGTATTCAGAAGCTCCATCAGCCTGTCGCTGCTGTCGGCCTCCGTGATTTCCGCCGACGGACTGCACTGCCTGATCAGATATACCAGTTCACTTCTTGCAGGGCGTTCGTCATCTACTACCGCAATCCTCATCTGTCCTCTCTTTCTGGTTTGGAATAATCATTCGCACAATAGTTCCTGACCCTCCCGAAATAATCTGAAGACCGGCTCCTTTTCCGAATATACCCGTCAGCCTCCGCTGCACATTCAGCATGCCGATTCCATGCCCTTCATTTTGATGAGGGAGCTGAGAACTGCCGTTTTCATAAAGCCGGTCTACTATTTCCTTATCCATTCCGGGACCATTGTCTATCACATCAATCATCGTCGATTTTTCTTCTTTTTTTATACGGATTGTCACCTGCCCCTTATCCCTCTTCATCGCGCCGTGGCGCACTGCATTCTCTACAATCGGCTGCAGGATAAGGTTCGGTACGCGGCAGGTCAGATCCTCCGGCTCCGCTTCGATTCGAATCTTCAGATGCTCCTCAAACCGCGCCTCCTCCAGCATCAGATAGGCTTTTACATGTTCTAACTCCGTCTCCAGTGTCACGCTGCTGTCAATGTCGTCCAGCATATTGCGGAAATAGGAGCTGAGTGCCATCAAAAGCTCTCTCGCCTTCTCCGGCTTTTCCCGGCAGAAACAGGAGATTGTATTTAACGCATTAAAAAGAAAATGAGGGTTAATCTGCGACTGGAGCGCCTTAATCTCCGCTTTCCTCAGATGTTCTTTCTGTTTTTCCATGTCCACCAGCTTTAACTGGGTTGCGAAATAATTAGCGATACCCGTTCCAAATTCAATATCCGCACGGTAGGAATATGCATTCTTCCTGGCCAGCATGACAAAAGAAAGAACTTCCTCCCCGCTGCGGACAATTGGGGCGGAAATAATCACATTTTTCTCATAGAGAGGATAAAAAGCATCCTCCGGCAATGGAACCCTGCTGATTCTCGTGGTTCTGTAAGTCTTCGTGGCTGCCAACAGACGGGGATAGGAGGTTTTATCCAGTATAATCGAATCGAAGGCGCTGCTCCGTCCCAGAAATTCATACTCCCGGATCACCGCCACACCCACGCATTTATGCTCAGACATGACAATATCGATTATTTTCTGCATGCTTTCCCTGTTCGTCTCGGCATCACCGAGATAAGGAGCGCACCGCTCCGCTGTTCTGAGCGCCAGGGATACATTAACCGCTACCTTCAGGTCTTCATTATTGAATATGGATTTAAACACGCTGAAAAAGATGACCATACCGACCGAATTAATGATAACCATCGGCACCAGCACAATCTTCACAATTACAAGCGCCTCGTTAAACGGTCTCGTTAAAATCAGTATCAGTATCATATGGATCGCTTCGGCCACAAAAGTGCTGACAAGAAGGAACCAGTTGGAATACTGCCTGTTGTCCTTTTTTGCATATCCAATCCAGGAGCCGATCACCCCATGGAGTATAGCCGCCAAAACGCAGGCCAGGGTACTGATACGCTCCGGAAATATAAGGTACCGGTGTATAGAGGCAATGACGGCCGTAGTCATTCCCGATACGGGCCCTCCCAGAAACCCGGCTGACAGCACACCGATTACGCGGGCATTGGGAAGCGCCCCTTCCACCTGGATTCCTATATAGTCGGAAATAACACAGAATATTCCGAAAATGCCTCCCAATACAAGCTGGTTGCGGACTTTTCTGGTTCCGGTTTTGCGATCGTTGCGTTCCTCCTCTTCCCCGTTCAAAAGAAGCACCTTGACAAATTCTATCTTAGTCAGCATAAGGGCCAGAACAATGAGCAGAGAGATGTTCATACAGATACTCATAATAACGTCATAAACCATACTGATTCCCCCATTCCCGGCGCTATCTGATTAACGATAACCGGCACGCTGCGCGCACAGGTCACCGCCTTCAATGATAAAAAGGATGCTGCGGCTTCCGTGCAGCCCCGCAGCATCCCTTTATGCCGGTTTTTTTACGTAACTATTGTACCATGTTTTTTTGCCATTGTCTTCTGTAATAAAACAATTCCAACGCAGATTGCAATACCGATAATATCGGTAATCAGGCCGCTGTCAATTAACAGATAGGCGCCGGCAAAACAGAGAATACGCAAGACGGCATTGACCTTTCGAAACAGGAATCCCTCTACTGCCACACTGATCAGGAATACGCCGATGGCAGCGGTAATCGCCACCTGAATTCCTTTGGCAATCGGAGTATCGAGAAGCAGAAGCTCCGTATTATAAACAAACATATAAGGCAGAATAAAGCCGGCCAGGGCCAGTTTGACCGACGCCCATCCGGTCTTCATCGGGCTTCCTCCCGCTATTCCTGCCGCGGCAAAGGCTGCCAGGGCAACCGGAGGCGTCAGGTTTGCAAACATTGCAAAATAGAAGCAGAACATATGGGCCGCGATCGGGGGGATCCCCAGTGTCACAAGTGCCGGAGCCGCAATCGTGGATGTGATGATATAGGACGGGATACTCGGAAGTCCCATACCGAGAATCATACACGTTACCATTGTAAACATCAATGTGAACATCAGGCTCTGTCCGCCGATTTGAATAATAGTACTTGCCATGTTGAGTGCAAAACCGGTGATACTGCAAACTCCTACGATAATTCCGACGCAGGCGCAGGCAATGGCAACCGAGACAGTCGATTTGGCGCTGGCTACCATAGCATCAATAATATCGTTCAGGCTCATCCTGGTATTCGGACGGAGCTGTGCAACGACGATTGTAAACAGAATTGTGTAAAATGCGGCCATAATAACCGTTTTCCCGCTGAAGAACAGCATATAGATCAGGAAGACGAGCGGTATGGCGAGATGGCCGTACTCCTTCATTACTTCCCCGACTTTCGGGAGCTGGTCTTTCGGCGTACCCTGCATTCCCATTTTCTCCGCACGCATCTGAATCTGAAGCAGGATTCCCATATAGTAGATTACGGCAGGAATAATGGCCGATACCAGCAGCGTACTGTACTTTATGCCCAGAGTCTCTGCCATGATGAAGGCGGCCGCGCCCATAACCGGCGGCATGAGCTGTCCGCCGACAGAGCCGGTGGCCACAATGGCTCCTGAAAATTCGTTGTCGTAGCCCGTCTTTTTCATCAGCGGAATGGTAAAGGAACCCGTTGTCACGACGACCGCAACGGCAGCGCCGTTAATCATTCCAAGTAGTCCGGAGGCCACAACGGCCACCTTTGCAGGCCCGCCTTTGCTTCCTCCTGCCAGCGCGTTGGCAATATCATTAAAGAATTTACCCATGCCGCACTTGTTCATAATCTCGCCGAATGCGATAAACAGGAATATGTACGTTGACGCAACATTGACAGATGAGCCGTATATTCCCTCTGTATTGGCAAAGAAGTGGCTCATCAGCTTCTGCCACGTATATCCCCTGTGGAGGAATATGCCGGGAATATTAACCGGTATCAGGCCCTGCTTTGTTCCCATCAGGCTGTATAAAATAAAAATTACGCCTAAAATAGGAAGCGCCATGCCGCACACCCGCCTCGTTGCTTCCAGCACCAGCAGCGTAAGCAGCGTTCCGATTATAACATCCATGGAGTTGGGCTTTCCGGCCCGATTGATGATGTTGAAATAATCAAGCCACATGTACAGCGGTACAGCGGCCGAGAGTGCTATCAGGATATAATCATACCAGGCAATTATTTTCCGGCTTGCCTTTTTTGTTGCGGGATACATGGCAAAAGCCAGTATCAGAATCATAGACACATGAAGTGACCGGTGCTTCAGTGTCTCAGGCATCCAGAAACCGGATGCAAACACAAGATGATACAGCGTAACCAGAATTGCGAATATCTTATATGCCATGGCAACCGCCGGTGATACAAATGTACGCGTCTTACTTTCTTTATCAAATTTCTCAAGGAGTTCCTGCTTGTCGGCCTCCGTTATCTCTTTATCCCTGTCTTCCCCGGCTGCTGCCTCAGCATTCTCCTCCGGTACGGCTGTATCCGCCGTTTTCTTCTTCCAGACCATTTCATATCCTCCTTGCCCTATTCAATACAAAGTACGATTTTCTGATGATGGGGCATATCACTGCCCCGGATCAAAAGGCGGCCGTTTAATCCTATCTCTTTTAATGCCGTCTGCGAATTAATCCAGTTAAACTGAGGAAATTCGCTCTCTATATCGTCCATGTAAATGAGTCCATCCTCATAGCGGTAGGTACAGTCCATTTCCGCAGGAATACCCGCGCCGAACCCGGCTACCGAAATCGTATGCAGAAGAAAGCTTCCGTCTTCTTCAATCTCATAATATTCATTCCACGGGATATGCTCAAAAGAGTGCTCCCACCCAAAGGTCAGTTCATCTCCGGTCTCCACCGGCACTCTCACATAAGTGTCTCCCGACTCCTGGTTCCTGATGACCAGATATTCTCTCTGCCGCAGCCGGAACGCTGCGGCAGAAAAAACAAACAAAGCTGAAAGAATCAGCAGAATAGCTGCGGATAATAATAGCTTAGTTCTGCGGCGTATCATATCCATGATCCTGCCACCATTTTGCGGCGCCGTCGTGGAGTGGGATCTTAACGTCATCTACACCGAAGGTCACGTCGATATTCTGATCGGCTGTGTTATGGGAGGCTTTAATGCTGCCGATATCATTGAAGATACAGTCCATCATGTCATATACCATATCATTGGAAAGGTCTTTGTTGACCAGCATAATGTTATATACAAAAACGCTCTCCACATCCTCCTCATTATTATAAGTATCGGCGGGGATTATGCTGGCCGCAAAGAACGGGTATTTATTAATCAGGTTATCTCTTCCGTCTCCGTCAATCGGTACGATTACCATATCATAGCTGAACGCCAGCTCACTGACCGTAGAATTTGGAAGTCCCGATGTAACAAAAGCGGCGTCGCACTGTCCGTTTTTCATCTGGTCGATGGCCTCACCGTAAGATAAATAGTCAACCTCGCTGTCTTCATAGGTCATTCCGTATGCCTCATAAATCATGCGGGCATTTAATTCTACTCCTGAGTTGGGAGCGCCGACTCCGACACGTTTCCCTTTCAGATCCTCTACGCTCTTGATTCCTGTGTTTGCCGTCGTTACAAGCTGAACGTAATTCGGCCACAGGCGCATAGCCGCGCGCAGTTCCGTATTTGGCGTTTCAAAAGCGCCGAATCCCTCATACGCCTGCATGACGGAATCCTGCATTGCAATTGCAAGCTCCGCCTCACCTGCGGTAATCAGGTTAATATTCTCAACCGAAGCTCCCGTCGCCTGCGCGGAGGTCTTGTACCCCGCATTGCCGAGCACCGTCGCGAAAGCTCCGCCAATCGGATAATAAATTCCGCTGGTAGGACCGGTTGCAATGGTTACAAATTCCGTGGCTCTGTCTATATCCACAGAAGGCGCCTGAACACCCTCCCCTTCGCCTCCCTGGGACTCCGCCGCCGGTGCCGGTGCTGCCGTGCTGCCTGAACCGGTAGTCCCCGAATCTCCCGAGCAGGCCGTCAGTGACGCCGCCATTGTCAAACAGGTAATGCATGCCACGATTGCTTTCATTGTTTTTTTCATATTCCTTACCCTCTTTCTTATTTGGGTAGTGTCAAGTTTCACTACCTGTTTTATTGTTTAAACCTTGATTTTATGGGAG
>ERZ1036412.804-NODE-804-length-15663-cov-7.818491_pt1 | contig 15663 bp, 15 predicted proteins | sample MGYA00514218_ERZ1036412 | MGnify/ENA primary metagenome ERZ1036412 (study PRJEB33795, sample SAMN09464944) | human gut metagenome | host: Homo sapiens | place: USA: Stanford, California | collected 2016-11 | study: EMG produced TPA metagenomics assembly of the... | reverse complement strand
TATTTGATCATTCATAATGAAGTTGTTGGGACAATCCTTAACTTATTGACATTGGCAACTCGGCAGCCCCTTACCTTACTTTTGATATATAATTTTCCGAACAGCATATAAAGATAGGCAATATTTTTCAGCAAGACAATTTATAGAAATACCGCTTTGATATTCTTGTTTTATCTTCTGATTACGTTGCTCTAATTCTTTCCTATAACCGGAAACTTCTCCCCAACGTTTTTGTTTCTCCTGCTCAACAGGAACATAAATATATTCGCCTTGAACATAATTTTGCAACTCTTTTACCAATGCGTCTGGAAGAATAACTTGTGCATTTTTATATTTCATGCGGGCTTCCTCCTTGATTATGATGGTCAAGTTACAAAGCCAGCATTTATTCTGCGACTATTTTACTCCATGCGACCGTCGCAATCTACTGGCTTTGCATGGAGAAAATCTTTGTTTCTCTTTTTTGTGTTAATACACATACAAATCACTTCTTTCCCTATGTCTAAAACATTAAGTTCAGATGAATACAGTCTACCATATTCTTAAAACTATATCAATCTTGAGTTTTAATTCTTCTTTGGCATTTTTGCAAATCCAGCGTACTTGGAAGTAAGAAAAACTTTTTGAAAAATTTCTCTCAAAACTTCGGCAAAATCGCTCTGTCCGGTGTTGTAGGTAGTGAGAGGAAAATCAGAGGGTTTGGGATACTTCCCGGCAAGCAAAATGCAGGGCATTTTCGGAAAAGGGTACTCTTTTCCTATGCTTGCTGAGAAACTTATCACATTACAAATCAAAGAAAGGACAGGAAAGGAATGGAACGGAAACAAAAACAGGAAATAACAGATGATAGGCAGAAACAGGGCAATCCGGCAGATGAAACAGTGATTTATAAAATCGGCGGCACATTCTATGAAGTGTCTACCTCTTGCGACGGCTCTGAACCACTTTTTGAGAAGATGAAGCGGCTCATAAAATCAGAAAACCTCAAAACGCCTACTGACAAATGAAAAGATGTCCGCTATAATAAAGATAGCAACCTGTCTGTCGGGCGTTCATTACAGGAGGAATGAACATGACAGCAAATACATATAAGCCCGAACAGATAACCGCATTATACGCCCGTTTAAGTCAAGAGGACGCATTGGACGGGGATAGCAACAGCATTGTCAATCAAAAAGCTGTTTTGTCTAAATATGCCGCAGACAACGGATTTTCAAATCCGGTATTTTTCATTGATGACGGCGTTTCCGGTGTAACCTTTGACAGACCGAATTTTAACCGTATGATTGCAGAGATTGAAGCCGGAAATGTAGCGACAGTTATTGTCAAGGATATGTCCCGCTTGGGGCGTGATTATCTGAAAGTTGGCTACTATACAGAAATCTTTTTCGTTGAAAGAGATGTGCGCTATATCGCAATCAATGACGGCGTGGACAGTGCAAAGGGCGACAATGATTTTACCCCTTTCCGAAATCTGTTTAACGATTTCTACGCCAAAGATACCAGTAAAAAGGTACGGGCAATCAAGAAAGCGCAGGGCATGGCAGGGGAACATCTGACTAAGCCGCCCTATGGCTATAAGGTAGACCCCAACGACAGAAAGAAATGGATTGTAGATGAAGACGCCGCCGCTGTGGTAAAGAGGATTTTTGATTTATGCGTTGCTGGAAAAGGACCTATGCAAATAGCGAAAATTTTGAAAGCTGACAAAGTGCTGACAACACGCGCCCATTATGCGAAGCAGAAAGGGAAAACACTTCCCGATAATCCGTACAGTTGAAATGAAAGCACGATTGTAGCAGTTTTGGAACGCATGGACTACTGCGGACATACGGTAAACTTCAAAAGTTATTCCAAATCCCACAAGCTGAAAAAGCGTATTCCTACCACAAAGGAACAGCAGGCAATTTTCCGCAACACCCATGAAGCAATCGTTGAGGAAGCTGTCTTTGAACGGGTACAGGAATTAAGGGCAAATAAACGCCGCCCCACAAAGGCAGAACGGCAGGGAATGTTTTCCGGATTGGTATTCTGTGCGGATTGTGGAAGTAAACTGCACTTTGCCACCTGCAAGAGCTTTGATGGTTCACAAGACAACTACCGCTGTGCAAGATATAAAAGCAATACAGGAGATTGTACGGCACACTTCATCAGAGAAGAAGTCTTGCGGAAAATCGTTCTTAACCGGATATTTGCCGTAACTGCCATATTCTATGAGGACATCACTGCTTTTATGGAACTGATACAGAAGCAGCGGTTTGATGAAGCAGAAAAGGACATGAAGCGCAAGCGGCGTGAGGTCGGACAGGCAAGAAAACGGATTGCAGAACTTGACCGGATTTTCAAGCGGATTTATGAGGACGACATCAACGTTACAATCAGCCATGAGCGGTTTTTGAAACTGTCCGCAGAATATGAAGCAGAGCAGAAAGAACTGACAGAAAAGGTAAAGGCAGAACAACAGAAAGTCGATACCTACGAACAGAATAAAAGCGATTTTGACAGTTTCGCCGCCATTATCCGCAAGTATGTGGGAATAACCGAATTAACGACCACTATCGTTAATGAATTTATCAAAAAAATCGTTGTCCATGCGCCGGAGAAGATAAACGGTAAGCGTTTTCAGAAAGTAGATATTGTCTTTAACTTTGTGGGGGAAATCCATTTGCCGACTGACCCGCAGACGGAACCGAAAGAAGCTAATAAACAGGAAAAGACGGCATAGCCCTTGAACGGGGCTATACCGCCAAATTGAAAAATATACTTCCTTATAACCTGAAACCCTTGATTTTACGGGCTTTTCTTTAAATATTTTCCTCATAAAACAGGGCCGGAAGTATATGACAGTCATTCTATCTTATACTGATAGCTATAAGAGGATACACTTTATAAAAGCATCCCTTGAATTGGCTTTATAAAGGCTATAAATTCTCTGTCAACTATGCTTCTTTTTAGGTAGATTCTTTTTTAAACTGCTGCCACTTGCAGAATCTATTGAGATGTGCTATATTGAAGATACAAAAAAGGGGAAACCGCAAGCGGCTACCCTCCGAATAAGTAAGCTAAACTTTTTTAAGTTCAGCCGTCACTATTGGCAGTAGTGGCGGCTATTTTCGTTTATCCTTGAAAATCTCGTAACAAAGACCTACAAGGGCAACAATGAACATTAATAACTGAATCAGATCAGAATATGTAACATACATCAGCATCGCCCTCCTTTCTTTCGATTGGAGGGTGAATCCCTCCGTAAAAGAGGGTAAGCCGCCCGGCTCTGGTTTCCCATGCCGAAATTATAGCATATTCTTAATTTGCTTTCAATTACCTGCTACTACATTGAAGTCTTATATTCATCACATAATTCAAATAATCAATAAAATTGTTAAGCGTCTGATTTAATATTTAAATCTTTTTATCAAGGTTTTCTTCAATCTCCTTATATATTCTTTTGATCTCATCAGTCCATTTAGTAATCACCATTCCTTCGATAGTTGCATACATTCCTTTTATACATTCTAAATATGTCAACATTATTATATTTAACGATTGTGCTGCATGAGATGACGCTTCACCTAACCCCAAAATTGTTGGCCCAATTCCAACATCCCCCTTATAAACTCCACGTCTTCCAAATGTTCCTAATGCAGTAGCATGAACTGCTATATTTGCAGAATCATAAAACTTCTTCCAATTACCTAGTATTATTTTCATTGTGGGTAAATTGTGGGTACGCCTTGATTTTCCCCTCTCTCTATGCTACACTATTACCCGTTGCAAAGCCCATAAAAACAAGGTCTTAAGGGCAATTTAAACCGAGTGTTCGCGACCTTCCACTCGTAAAACAAAACTAAAGGAGAAAACAGAATATGAAAAACAAAAGTGTATTATTTATGGCACAGGCAGCCATGATCGCTGCAATCTATGTGGTGTTGACAATCGTATTTGCACCATTCAGCTTTGGGGAGGTACAGGTTCGTATCGCTGAAGCATTGACTACCTTACCCGTATTTACTCCGGCAGCTATTCCGGGACTATTCATCGGATGTCTGATTGGTAACATCCTCGGTGGTGCGCTTCTTCCGGATATTATTTTCGGAAGCCTTGCGACGTTAATCGGTGCGTTATTTACTTATTTGTTACGTAAAAGATCAAAATTCCTTGCACCACTTCCTCCGATTTTGGCAAATATTGTCGTTGTTCCTTTTGTACTTCGCTATGCTTACGGTGTACTACTCCCAATCCCATTTATGATGCTCACAGTCGGCATCGGCGAGATTATTTCATGCGGTGTACTGGGAATGATTGTATATACTGCCTTACACAAATATCAATATATACTGTTTAAAAAACAAGTCTCATAGTAAAAAAGTGTGCTGAGCACACTCTCAGCTCCCCTGCCCCTCATTCTTGAGGGGAAGGGTTTTTCTTTGCTTCTATTTGTTGTAAAATATTTATATGAGTAATATTTTACAAACGATCTTTCTTGATCATTATGAACACTTAATTTACGAACTTCATCCAAGGACTTCCGTCATTGAAAATGTCAACAAAATGATTCATTGTGGTGACCCTTCTTTTGGTGGCGCTTTTTGGGCTTGCCCAGACTGTGGGGAATTGAAGTTTGTTCCCTTTCGATGTAAATCTAGATTCTGCCCTACTTGCGGTAACAAATATAATCTGCAACGCTCTCTTCATATGTCCTGTAGGCTCATTCGCTGTGTCCATCGTCACTGTGTGTTTACTATTCCTAAAGAACTTCGCCCTTTCTTTCTCAATGACCGTTCTCTCCTCAATTGTCTCTTTCATTCCGTTCGAGATGTTGTTCTTCGCATGTTTTATAAGCAAAACAAATCTGAAAACTTTACTCCTGGTTTCATTTGTGTTCTTCATACCTTCGGCAGGGACTTAAAATGGAATCCTCACATTCATGCTCTTATTTCTTCTTGAACACCTTACTAATTCCATTGGTAAGTCTTTCATTCCTGTTAAAAATAAAATTTATAAAGACCATGCCGATGGCTTTTATGTCAGAGCCAAACCGAATCTCTGCACTCCTGATGTTACAATTAAATATATCAGCAGATATCTGGGAAGACCTGTCATAGCAACTTCCCGCATTGATCACTATGATGGTGAGTCTGTTACTTTCCATTGCACAAGACATGAAGATAACAAAACTGTTTCCGAATGTACTCCTGCTTTAGACTTTATAAATGTATCTCTTCCGAGAAAAAACGTTTTATCTTACGACATATGAACTGGCAAAATCTTATTTTTTTAACCTTTGGATACGACCCTCTCAAGTTTCCAAAGTGTGGTTCTTCTATGTTGGTGTTGGAAGTTTATCACAAAAAAACTGCACTATTTGAACAATATCGAAAGGCTATGGGATATGGATGAATCCATAAATCTCATTCTTTCTAAAATCGTCAGATAGTGCAGCCACACCAAAAACAAAAAACTTCATACTAAACGTCGTGGCGAATACAACCTTTCGCTCTTTTGTTATGCTATTTTTTTATTTCTTATACATTATACACTATGTCTGACAAAATGAGAAGTTTCCCATAAAGTAAAAAATAGGAAAGAGTGATGATATCCTCTTTCCCTGTTTAAAAATACTATAGTTCAACTCCCAATATGCGAAGCTGCTCTTTGATTTCTTTTTCTAGTGCTTCGATTTCTTGATTATCTTTCTCTAATTGCTTCATAACTTCCAAAATATCTATCGGTTCCTCCTCTTCAAACGTATCCACATATCTCGGAATATTTAAATTGAAATCATTTTCTTTTACCTCTTCGAAAGATGCAAGATATGCATATTTCTCAATATCTTTTCGATTTTTATATGTTTCTACAATCTTATTTACCTGCAGATCCGTTAAATTGTTTTGATTCTTTCCTTTTTCAAACTCTTTGCTGGCATCTATAAAGAAAATATCCTTTGTTTTTTTATTTTTCTTAAAAATCAAAACTGCAGTCGGAATCCCCGTTCCATAAAACAGATTCACAGGCAAACCAATTATTGCGTCCAAATAATTTTTTTCAATTAATATTTGGCGTATTTTTCCCTCTGCCGCTCCACGGAATAAAACTCCATGCGGCAATACAATCGCCATTGTTCCTGTATCATTTAAATGATATAAACTATGCAATATAAACGCATAATCTGCTTTCGAAGCCGGTGCCAGTTTCCCATATGGTCTAAATCTTGCATCTTTTAGTTTTGTATCTATAACATTTCTTTCAACTAGATATTTCTCTTGATGCTCTGACAAATATCGATAAAACATAAATGCTAAAATATAATTCTTAAATTCTCCCGCATCCATATTTCCTCTGAGTTCATTTGCCATTGCCCAAAGTTTACTCGCTATTGTTTGTACATTGTTATTCACCATTTTTTCTTCCTTTCGTTTTGTATCGCTTTAAATAAACATTTGTTGTAATAATCCTTTTTTTTAATTTTTGTAAATGTTCCAGCTTACGCTGGTGAAGAGTGATGAGGTTATCAAGGTTGCGGAAATACTCTCCGATTTTAGTCTCTTCCTCGATTGTTTTAGGAAATTGAATCATATAATTTTCCAACTGACAAATAGTTTTTTGCAACTGTCACATCTGATTGCAAAACTCGTCCATCCGGTGAATTTTTCCATGAAGTAAGCCCCATGTGGTCTTTGTTTCTATCAGCGCTATCATATACAATCTCCGCTGCTGTTTTCCCAGTAATTGCATAATGAAATTTATTTTGAACCTGTGCATAGAATTTCTTTGTAATTTCTGAATTTTTATCATAGTCATAAGAAATCTCTGCAAATATATCTGTTATCTGCTGCCAAATTCTTCGTTCACTTGCCCGAATAGAACGTACTGTTTCCAACAATTCACGGAAATAGTCTTGTCCAAACACCCTTTCTCCATATTTCATTCTCTCTACATCAATTTTAAAACCTTTTTGAATATATTCTTTTAAAATATCAGTAGCCCAAATTCGAAAACGCGTTGCTTTAATTGAATTCACTCGATATCCTACAGAAATTATTGCATCTAGATTATAAAACTTTACAGTTTTCGTCTGTGTCTTTCCCTCGAGTGCCCCATGTTGAGTGGTATTTTCCAAAATGGAAACAACCACTTTTTCATCCAATTCTCCAGATTCAAATATGTTCTTTAAATGTTTACTTATTGCAGGCACACCAACTCCAAACAATTTCGCAATTGCTTTTTGTGTTGCCCAGACTGTTTCGTCTTTTACTATAACTTCTATCTTCTCATCTGCCTCATATATTAAAAACTGTATTTCATTCATACTTTATCCTTCCTACTGGTTTTCTGCCAATTCATCTGCCAGTTTATAAATTGCTTCTCGCAGTTTGTTACAATACTTTATTTTACTCAATGCCTGAACATCTGCGTCATGTGACAAAATTTTATAATCCGAACTTGCCTTTGCAATGATATCTTGAATCTGACCGGTATCATCTAAGTCCTGAATTCCATAGCGATGTCTGCTAAACAATACTCTCATCTGTGCACTTGAAATAATATCAATAATTCCCCACTTAATTCTAAATTCTTGTAATAAACGTTCTAAACTCACGGCATTTGCTTCTTGAATAATCTTTTCACTTCCACTTTCTAAACGTGCAGGATATTTAAAGTCAGGATCTGTTGGGTACAGTCCAGTTATAATAGCTTTTGTTGCATTCACAATTTTGCCTGCATAATTCCGATCTTCTAGTCCATTTGCAAATTGATACAACTTGGCTTCTGTTGCACAAACCCCTTCTTCATCTTTTTCATGTACTTGATTCAATAACTGTTCAACCAATTCTGTCAAATAATCATAATCAATTTTCACATCTTTTACATGTATCATCTTCAATTCAATCTGATGGAACGATACCTTTTTCTTTTCTGCCAATTGCTGCCTTAATTCATTGCTCAATACAGTAGTAAGCATCACTTCTTCTTCCGGCTCCATTCCCAATGCTATTATCAAATCATCTGGTTTTTCATAATCAAATCCTATTTCTTCACCGTTGATAATTTCCGGATCAAATTGTTTCAATTTAGCCATCCCCATACTGTACTGCCTCAAAAGTTCCAACATTTGTTCTTTTTTCTTTTCACTCGGCGGAACTCTCTGAAAATTATCAGTAATCATTCTCAATTCTTTGACAAGCTCTTTCACCCCTTCAAAAATTGTCTGAAATGATTTTGCTAAAATTCCATCATCTTCATTCTGCTTCTTTCTCTCTTCTTCCGTTAAGTTTGTAGTATATAGGATCGATTACAGCCTGATCGGAAAATATTCCAAGTGGATTGCCACGATCTTCCTATTGTTTTTCGCTTTCCAAATATTTATAGTGGAGATGCGCCTCAACGGAACTCTTTATATGCGCATTTTATCCAAAGTGCTTATAATGTCACCGTTGTTCTTTCTGTACGTGCCGCTTTTCGGCGCAATCCTATATCAGTATCGAGGAAAGGGCTGGCGCGTTGTTCCAAAAATTTTCATTTGGATGGCTCTTCCGCTTTTTTTAACGCTGGAGCTGCCGAATCTCGGGGTAACCATTTCACTATTTTTCATGCTGGCAAGCCTATTGACCATTGCTGTATGGAAAGGATGGTTTACATTCCATAAAAAGAAATTTTTGACGGCATTTTGGGGAATCTCTATTTCATTCCCGATTGCCAGTGTTGCGATTCTGATGCAGACCGGAAAGCTTGCGCCATATCAAATTGCACGTATTCACGCATTGTTTGATCCTACGGTGGAAAACCATGCACTGCAAACACTCCGCAGTATCGTAACAAACAGCGCTTTTATCGGCGCAAGCAATAAGAAATCACTGCTGCAGGAAGGGCAAAACAGTGATTATATTCTATCCACACTTTCCGCTTATTACGGAATATTAGCGGCGCTTGTTGCCGTTCTTCTTATTTTCTTATTGATCAGAAAAATATTCCAGATTTCTTCCTCGCAGAAAAATCAGCTTGGAATGATGATGGGATACGGATGTGGAATGGTATTTTTTGTCTCCGTTTTCCGGAATGTGCTAGTTACACTTGGACTTGTATTTCCTACCTACACTTTTTTACCATTTTTCTCCTATGGGGGCGTTACTATGGTTGTGACTTACATTCTTCTTGGAATTGTGTTAAGTGTTTATCGGTATAAAAATGTTCTGCCTGAGACCTCCATACATAAAAAAAATTGGGATATCGCATAGCGATACCCCAATTTTTTATGGCTTGACATAACCGATAAACGTATGTCCACTGCCAGCTACCATAGAATCAATTTCTTCTGCTGTACTTGTTCTGACTCCTCCGTCTGCCGGATCAATATAAGTGACTGTTGATGTGTCATATCCGATCAAAAGTACTGCATTGGAACTGTCTGTCATTGCAATGACCGGAGTTCCTCTTCCGATAATATAAAGCATCTCCTCCGTTGTGCATCCAGTCAGATCCATTCCCTCTCCGCCGGAATATTCACTTAGAATATCAATTGCCGATTTACCTGCGTTTATCTCCTCTGCCACATTGACGTTCTTGCCCTCCAGCGCCAAAATTTGGCGAATACATGCCGCAAAGGTCGACTCACCTTCCTGAACCGTAAATCCTTCCATCTCCACTTCATATCGAAGATCGCGGTTTCCTCTCTCCCAGACGTACGCCTGATCTGAAGATACCACTACACCTGATACCTCATCGGCCTTTTGAACTGCATATCCGGCTTTGTCATATAAACCAAGCATCTGTCCAAGACCGTATACATAGAATTTTCCTTTTTCACTCTCACTGTCAAACGCAACCGTTGTAGGATTCTCATACAATACCTGCTTCGGTTTTAAAATCTTTGGTTTCTTATCATCGATACCATCTGCATATACAAGTCGGTATTGCAGCTCTTTCAAACTGGTCGAGTATTCCTGTAAAGAAATATTGCTCTCCGCCTTCTCCTCATTATTTGTAATATAATCTCTGTCTATTGAAGTATAAGTATCTCCGCTCTTTGTCACACGGTTCAATGTGATCATATTGTTTTCCACAAATACATCTGAAATATAAACATTTTCAAATTCATATGTCTTTACAATCTTGTCATCAGAGTCCTTGATTTCCAGCTTGTACATTGGAAGTATCTCAGAACCAGACACTGTTTTTCCTGCATCTGATGCCCTTAAGGTTCCATACACAAAGTCTTCTGAGATAAATCCAAGAGGTCGTATATTTTCACCTTCTGCCGCTGTCACCTTCTGTGTCTCTCCGGTCATGAAATTCAAAATAGTCACTTCCGTAGAATCATTGAGCCCTCCATTATCCTGGTAAGCAATCAGATGTCCGTCGTCTCCCGCAACGTACTGACCTTCTGCTAACGATTCTACAACCGCTTCTTTTTCACCGGTCTTCAAATTTACTTTATAAATAGTTCCGTCCACTAACACATACAACATGTTCTGTTCATTGTTGTAATATACCAGTTTCCCAAGCTCCTCTTCTGCGATTGCAAAAGATTTATTACTTGGAATAAACGCTTTCTCTTCCACAACATTTTGAGACAGATTAAAGTAGTAAATCGCCGCACCTACTTCGCCTTCATGTTCCCCACGGTTCATATAGCCATAGACTGCAAATGTCGTATTTCCATCCTTATCCATGGAAATAATTTTGATCGCATGCTGGTCATACAGATTCCGCACATCTTCTTTCTCCGTATCTGCAAAACTAAATACAAGCGCCAACGAATCTTCATTCTTATCAAAGCACCACAGTTCTCTCTCCTGAATAAATGACACAATACTTCCGTCCTCATTTGTCTCATATTGAACATTTTTCGGAACAATTCCAAGGTTGATTCCTTTTCCCGATAAAATCTGGTTAGAAGACTCCAATATCTGATTCATCGTCCTGTCATAATCCAAAAGATAAAGCTTTCCTTTCAGATAGCGCACACGGAAGAATTCTCTTACATTATATGTCTCCTGATCATTGTCGTCTCCTTTACACTTAACTTGATATTTCAACTGAATTGCCGTGTAAGTAGAATTTGTTTCTTTAATATCCCACTGGATATCGCCGGAAATCTCAGGTGAAAGTTTTCCCCATGTGACATGATCCAGATCTGAATGGATCGTCACATGTTGAAGTGTGGTATTATCTCCCTCTTCATTTGGTTCAATCACAGCTGTAATACTGTCTGTGTCTGACTTATTCAACATATTCGTGTGAAGTGTGTTTGCAAAATCAATACATTCCTTCACATAGTATTCATCTGACTTCACAATTCTTGTATAATAGCGAATTTTATTGTCTTTATCTATGTTCAATGTAATCTTCAAAACACCTTCTGTCCCCTCGGTCAGAACATTTCCGACACTCAAGGTCATTGTTTCTTTAAGTGTCTTCTCCGTCTTTTGTAAAAGCCGGTCCTCTCCGTTTAATGTATATACCTCATACGTAAGCGACTCCGGATCCATCTCATACAAATTCATACGAATCTCTACTGTGTTATCTGCATTCACTGGTGTGATCGTATCGCGCATTGCCGGAATATTCATCTCATCCTTATATCCCACAAGATGATTGATTTCATCTCCGTCTGTCACAAAGGAAATCGTCGGGAATGTCGCTGCATTCATCTCGACTGTCATGTCAGAATTGCCCTGATTCGTGATAAAACTGAACACGATCACAGCAACGATAAAAACAGCCGTCAAAACCCCTATTTTAATGATTCTGTCTTTCATTTACTATACCTCTTTTTCTTCTAATAGCTTTTTCAATGTAGGCGCGATATTCAAAAACTGCTCGCAGGCCTCCAATTTCTCCCCATTCTTTTTTTGATTCCCACTCTTCACCGCACGAATCAGGATATTTTTTGGCGTATGCTCCATATCGATAAACTCTAAAATCTGTGCATCATAGCCTTGTCCTTCCAAATATTCCGCCCGCATCGCATCGGTCACAAGTGCTGCCAATCGCTCCTTGATCAGACCATATTTCAGGATCGGTGCAAGAATCTCATTTTTGATCTGCCTGTTCAATTCATGCTGACAACACGGAACGGATAAGATTACCTTTGCATTCCATCCGACCGCTTTGGCAAGCGCAAAATCTGTTGCAGTGTCACAGGCATGCAACGTCACGACCATGTCCACTTCATTCACGCCCGTATAGTCCGCAATATTTCCCTCCAAAAACTTCAGCTTTTTATATCCATATTTTTCACTCAGTTCATTACAATGACGTATCACCTCTTTTTTCAGGTCTAATCCTATAATACGAACATCTATCTGTTTTAATTCATGCAGATAATAATACATTGCAAATGTCAGATAAGATTTTCCACATCCGAAATCAAGAATTGTCACTTCCTTGTCCCTGTCAAGCTGTGGCAGGATATCTTCTATAAATTCCAGAAACCGGTTAATCTGACGAAACTTGTCGAATTTTGTCCTGACAATCTTTCCTTCTGCCGTCATGACTCCCAAATCCTGCAGAAACGGAACTGTTGTTCCTTCCTCTAAGATATACCGCTTACTTCTATTATGAGAAAGATCCACTTCTTTTACACAGCTAGTCTGCTGCTTTTTCTGAATCGTCACCTTCCCTTTTTTACTCACAAGCACTGTGTATTTTACTGTTTTTGTCTCCAGCTGCATCTGGCGAAACTCCTCCATATATCCGCTCAGTACAGACACCGCCTGATCTGCATCACAATTTTCATGAAACACCTGATTATTTTGGTGTTCCTCACACTGAAACAGCAACACTCCCTTTTTCAAAATCGGTCTTACCTTTACTTTTTTTAGCCCGTCTTTCTCTCGCGGATTGCTAAGCGTTGCTGCAATAAAATCTATATTCAAACTCTGTTGTAACAGTTCTTTTATTTTTTCCATAAAACTGACCTCTTTTACTTTTTTCAACTATCACCCATTATTCTACAAGTTCTGCACCCGAAACGCAAGAAAGACAAGGAATTTTTTCATCCCCTGCCTTTCATTTTGTTACTAAACCGTAACCTCTTTTAAGATTTTGTCACACTTTGTCCGACAACCGCCTTCGGAAATACGATCGTAACCTTGAACAAATCTCCATCCAGATACAGTTCAAATTTTCCGCCCTGTAATTCTGTCAGATTCTTTGCAATCGAAAGACCAAGACCACTGCCTTCCGTACTTCTTGATACATCTCCCCGGATAAACCGCTCGGTCAGCTCATCTGCCGAGATATTTAATGGCTGCTCAGAGATATTCTTCAACGAAAACTCCACTGTATGCTCTTTTTCAATCAAATCCGCATAAACTCTCGTACCTTCCAGCGCGTATTTTGCCGCATTGTTATAAATATTCTCAATTACACGCCACATCCGTCTTCCATCGGTGCGGACCATAACCGGCTTCTCCGGAACATTCAGCACAATCTGAAGATTTCGCTTTTCAAATTTCTCCGCAAACTCACCGGTTGTCTGATTAATCATTTCCACAAAATTGATATTCATATATTCCATCGTAATATTTCCACTGCTGATCTTCGACGCTTCTACCACATCCTCCGTCAGATGTTTCAGCCTCTGGGCCTTCGCCTCCAGAATATCCAAATATCCTTGAATCTTCGGATCTTGAATATTTTCACGTTTCAACAAATCAACATAATTAATGATTGATGTAAGCGGTGTCTTAATGTCATGAGATACGTTTGTGATCAGATCCGTCTTCAAACGCTCATCTTTCATACTTTTCTCTACCGCTTTGCTCAAGCCTTCCCCGATATGGTTGATGTGCAATGCCATATCAAGTTCATCATCTTTCAAGCCCTTCGTCGGAATCTGATACTCTACATTTCCATCTGCAATGTGACGAATTCCATCTTTGAGTCTCTGTCTTGCAATCGCTTTTCGGATCAGATAATACAGCGTCACTCCCTCAACGAGGAACATGACAAACATCCAGCCGCCGGTTCCCATTGTACCGATCGCAATCCAGTGTACCACAATAAATGCCAGTGCACCTGCGGTCACTTTAAATGTGCAGCTTCTATATGCAAAAAACTTCTTCAGACCACGAATCAGCCAGCGCAGAACACTGTTCTTCCACAGCATTTTCGCCTTAATTCTTCGGACAATACTCAGATAGCCGATAAAAAATGCCGCACAGCATAAAAGCATCGCAAAACCTAGCAAGATCCAATCATCATCTAAAAATCCTCGTTCCAAAATCGTCGCCGCATAGGTTCGATATCCATTGCTCCAGTATTTCACACCCCACGTGTCAATAAGCGCATAGACAAAAGAGAGTGCCAACACCCACACACCAGCAATCAACGCAAGCGCAAGCTCCGTCTTAACCCGGTCAAACCACATAAGGTGCACACCTTCATCTTTTCGAGTGCGCCCTGCAATAATGGTGAGCCATACAAATCCAATAAAAAATCCCGCAATCGAAACAAGTGCGACAGCAAGCATTGTGTTAATCATTGGCGCATATTTATCAAACAGCTTATTTTGCAAATAAAAGCTGTCCTGAATCAGATATTTCGTATCAACCGAAACCACATACATATAGTTGTCTGTACCGGCCATTGTTCTCGAAGACCAATTGTCCGCTTCCGTATCCAGATTTGTCTTGAAATCCGCAAGTTTTGGTGTCACAACTACATACTTTCCACTCTCGGTGAGATTTTTTACATATTCCTGCATGTTGCTAATGTCCGTATATACCTGTCGGTTCGTGTATAATTTTCCACTGTTAAAATCTGCAAATATATAGGTAAGGTTTGTGTTTCCTTCTGTCCAGTATTCCTGGAACTGCTCATATGCACTCAGTTCACTTTCCAGATTAGAAAGCGTGTTACTCAATGCTCGATAAATCTCACTGAGCTTTCCATTCCACTTTGGATTCTCATTTACAATCTGCAGCAATGACTTTCCATCTGCCGTCATATAGCGCTCCGAAATAGCAGTCATATTCCAGCAATCCGTATAGACTACCTTTCCATCCGCATCCAATACCTGCATCACATCTTCATCATAATAATTCTCTTCTACATATCCATCTTCTAACTCTTCCATCTGATCAACATCAGAAGTATCGTCTGAGAACTTCAGCCCTTCTTTGAACAGCTGCGCAAACTCTTCTTCCGTATAGTATGCGTATGTACCATCCGCTTTTTTGCATACGATAATACTGTCTCCTGAGCTTTCCTCCGTTCCCCAATTGTCAATCCAGTCCGACAAATCTCCTAAGCGATATGCGATTCCGGATTCATCTTCCCCTGTAATCTTTTGGGAATCCATGTATGCCATAATATCCACAAGCTTATTCGCGTCATATTTTCCGTCTGTCTCAAAATTCTTCTGAAGATCAATCTGATTCAAAATAGTGTGCGACGCCGACTGCAGATTCTCTTCAAACCCTCTGGTTTCCTTATACTCACCCTTTGAAAGATCATTGAGATTCTTCCCATACTCCTGTCCCGGATAAATCAAAATAAATACAACACAAAGCACTGCCAGTACTGCAAAAATATGCTCCAGAATCAGAAGAATTCCTTTCATCGGTGCTGATTTGTACCAATGTTTCATAAATACTCCCTTCTAAAGCTTTTCGGTAGTGTCAAAAACTACCTATTTTTTATTGTTTTAAATCCTTTAAA
>ERZ1036412.798-NODE-798-length-15950-cov-73.884429_pt1 | contig 15950 bp, 18 predicted proteins | sample MGYA00514218_ERZ1036412 | MGnify/ENA primary metagenome ERZ1036412 (study PRJEB33795, sample SAMN09464944) | human gut metagenome | host: Homo sapiens | place: USA: Stanford, California | collected 2016-11 | study: EMG produced TPA metagenomics assembly of the... | reverse complement strand
CTGAGTGGGTAGTGCCTGATTCTACTTCTTACTACGCCCTATCTGGGCGCGCGCCTTTTGTTTTGGTCTGCGGAAACTTATTTCAGAAGGTAAAAAAGAAGAACCCGGCAGGTTTCCCCACCGGGCAAATCTCTATATCCTCGTCACATAATCCAGTGAAATCCACCCATCCCGATCCTTCTGGTAAGATTTCAACAGCCCCCACTTGGAAGCCCCGGCTCCGTCCGCTTCCGACACAATGGTAAACACCCCAATTCCGGTAAACTTCCCCGTCCTCGCATGGTCAGTCCCCGGTCCCTTTCGGATATTCAGATCCGGGATTCCCACCTTCACCATATAGGAAGATGCCTCCGGCAGTTTCTCCATGAACTGCACATAACGCTTATCCGAAGTGATAAACAGCCCGGATTTCAGCTGATACCACAGCCCGTCCGTACTGACACCCACCACCGTATACACACCGTCAAACACCACCTGGTCCACGTTATCCCCCATACACGGTGCTTTCCTCACATTCACTCCATCTTTCCCCTTATAAAACACCTTCACAAAACCGGCCAAAGGTTGGACTGGATTAGAACCCTCCATGCTGCCTCCTGCATCTCCACTGTCTCCAATGATATTCCTCAAAATAGTAAGAATCTTCCTGCCATATCCTGCCCCGGCTGCCCAGCCCTTTCCCTGCGGATTCTCCAAAATCCCCAGCCATTCCACATAAGGAGCAGAACCTCTGACCACATATTTGAACCGTGGGTCAACCTTCGGATGCACCAGCTCCTTCGTACTTGCATATGCTTTCAGATGCTGCACCTGAGCCCGGATTCCCATCTGCGGAGAATCAAAGGAATTCCCCTTCTTCCCATTGGACGTCACGCCCATCCCGCAGAAATTATTCTGCTCCAGCGTCACCGCCGAACCGGAAAACCCAAAGTTCCCTGTTTCCAGGCAGAACTGCGCAAAAGCAATATCCCCTCTCACGCCCTCTGCCTCCCCTTCGGACAGATACAGCGGAATCATATCCAGCACCGACTGCACCACAGCCGGATTCTTCAACTTAATATACTCCCGCATCTGCTCCACCGCAGCCACTGCCTTCCCCATAATCTTTGTATAGGAAGATACATCCTCTATCTGCCCGGAGCTGCCGTTCCCAATCTGATGTTTAAACTCCTCCCACATCCCTTTCGCCCGGATCTGGGATGGACAGTTCTTCGCACATACATCATAATGCTGCACCACCCTGTCAGCTGGAATCCCAGTCTCCGCCATCAGCTGTCGGACAAACTCCACCGTATTGGCAAAGGCTCTCTGAAAATCATACCCTGCCTGCACACACATCTCCACACCAATGGAATTTTTATTATTCACCGTTCCAAACAGCCGTCCGCCATAATCCACACCCACATGCCAGCATCCCCGTCCATGGGGAGCCGCCTGATACACCGTGTCCTTATCATCCGTATAATAATGAACCGAAGTGCTTAAATTCCCGTTATACTGCGCCCTTGCATGGGCGCTGGCATCCGCCCCTGCCGCAAAATTATCCGTGTTATGCACCACGATATACTGCGGTCTGTTCCCCTCATACGTGTTATTATCAGAAACATAACTCCTACTTACCTTCATGTTCGTTCCTCTCCTTCAACTGCTCCAGCACACTTTTCAGCTTCTCCGGGACCGGCAGCCCAATCTTCACCGCATTCTCCAGAATGGAGATTCCCTCATTGGACAGGTAGAAAAAAATCACCGCCGTCCGCAGTACACTCCCGTTCCTGATCACATGGGTGTCAATGATATGCGCCACGGCAACCAGAGAGAAAATCACCACCTTCTTGAAAATTCCCCGAAACCCAATCTGGCTGGAAAGCTCCTTGTTCAGAATCCCCACCATCACCCCAGTCACATAGTCCACTGCCACAAAAACAATCAGTGCATACAAAAATCCGTCAAATCCTCCCATTACCGCCCCCAAAGCGCCGCCCATAGCGGCAAATACATACTGCATCGTGCCTGTTACATCTCTCATCTCAAAACCCTCCTTGTTTTTCCGCACAAAAACAGCAGCCCGTTCTGGACTGCCGCCATTCCCGATTCCATAAGTTTTCTTTTTCTCTGCCACCCTTACGGCACAGCCTCCTCCGTCAGTGTATAGGTAATCTTCATCGTCTTGTCCACTGTCTTCACCACCGCCGATGACAGGTTGTTAATAGTTGCCAGATAAGGTGTCAGCAGGTACATGGTCCGGTACTCGCTCCCGTAACTGCCTCCCCATCCCAGCAGGAAGTTCTTATACTGGAACAGCGGTGTTGCCGCATCGTTCAGCCGGAAGCTCCCCTGGGTGTGTATTACCTTGTCCTCAACCGTAACCTGGTAATCCCCTCCGATAATTAAATCCCCAACCAGCGTCATATACACCTCACAGGTTCCCGTCTCGCACAGCGGCTTCCACTTGGAAGTAAACCCCAGATTGATCAACGTCACGTCTGAAGAATTAGAAAGATTAATCTTATAAATCCCCTTCTTGTTATTTGCCATCACATAAAGGTACCCCTTTCGGATGCAGCACTGCAGATACCGCTCCGGGAAAGAACTGTCTTCCTCCCGCCGCCCCACGTCCATCAGCTTCGCATTGGAAAGCGTCCACTCTCCCTCCGTCATGGAATAATCATCCTTCTTAATCTTCACCCACACCATTGTAGCACTGCCGGAGGAATTCCCCTCGTTGGAGAACCCGTACCAGTACCCGTCACCGCCATCCAGAAATTCCCCGTACAGCGTGTAATCCCCAAGAAACCGGAACGTGGAAGTCTGAACCACCTGGTCATCCACCACCACAAAGGATGAGTCATCCAGTTTCTCGTTCAGCCCCACCGTAAAAATCGGGATATGCATCTTCCGTATACGCACCCCTGTATCCTGATACGTGATGGAATACAGCAGATTCCTTTCAAAATCCACCTCCACCGTCTCAAACAGCACCAGCTCCCGCGCCATAGCCATCCCGTCCAGCTTGATGCTTTTAATCTGCAGGAATGTGGAACTGTCATTCACCAGGCTCCCATAAGCATTCGCCCCGCCCTGGGCACTAGTCAGGGCAGCCGCCGCAATGGTACCGTTCCCCTGGCTCGGCGTGAACTCCCACACAAACTTGTATCCATTGTCCAGCTTCTTGCTCTCCGTCAGGTTCATGCTTCCCCTCGCCACATTCGCCGTGGAATTCACATTATTTGACGCATAAGCCACTGGCAGGTTATCCGACAGGGAATAAATATTGTCCGCCCGTTCCTCCAGTGCCTTAGAAAACAGCAGAATCCCCCCAATCATGTTAGGGCAGACCGGAAGTAATGCCTCCTGCCATTTCACCCCGTCAATGCTCTCCCCGATTTCATAAAACACTCCCATGGGGTTCAGCCCCAAGATATGGTTCACCGCATCCGTCACCATATTTTCCTCTGTCACGGCTGTGACCTCCCCGGTATTCACATCCGTAAGTTCAATCCTCATCGTTCCCGTCAGTCTCATAACACCCTCCTTAACTCAAATCTACCGGACATCCAAACGCACCTACTGGAATCCGCCCCATGCTGTCCGCCATCTGCCTCTGTACAAGCTCCATGGTCTCCATTCCAACTGTCTCCGCAAACTCTCTGACACTCAATCCTGTGCCAACCCGGAACACAGCGGCCGTATCTTCCAATACAATCTTCCCATCCCATGCCGGAGCCGCCGCCATACCCTGCCCACTGATGGAGGCAATGCATCCCCCTGTATCAATCTGTCCGCTGCCGCCCTCCAAGCGAAGGAATACCTGAAACGTGTTCGTAAAGTTGGGAATCAGTTCCTCAATAGGATAATACAAAGGCAGCACATGCTTCCCACTTCCCCAGGTTTCCGCCGGATAATGGGGCAAAATCTCTTCGTCATTGAACACATACCTTACACGCGCTACGGCCCTCCCATCCGCAGGAACCGTGACTGGCAGTTCCGCTTCCACACTGACATTTACCGTAGTTTCCGTCCCATCCTCAGCCACAGACGGAACCGGGACAACAACCGTTCCCTTCGCCGTCCCTGCCTGTACCGCCGCATTTGCCGACACATCCACCAGCACAATCGCAAAGAACTGTACATGCGTCTCCTCTGCTGCCGCAAACTCAATGCTGATAATCTTCACATCCGTCTCATTCACTGTATAGGCTGATGCATTGGTAAACGTGTGAATCCCTATCTTCCCCGCTTCAATCTGGTTCAGCAGGCCAGAGAGGTTCTTGTCATTCTTAGACTTTGCCTGTGCCAGCCTGGGATTCTTCCCCACACATTTCAAATAATGCTTCCCATTAATCTTAATCTGATATCCAGTCACACAGGCTAACTGCGTTTCATCCGCATGACCGCCGGAGAACACCAGTACATCCCCCAAATCCAATGCCGGATTCCCGATGGTATCCGAATCAAACGGAACATAGCGGATGACGGATAAATCAGACAGGATATTTTCCAGCAGTGCCTTCCTCGTCTCCTCCAAACCAAACTGCAAAAGCGGATTTACGCCCAGGTTCATGGTCAGCCCGTCATCTGTTTTCAACGCATAATACTCTGCTGTCTGCGTCTTGACATTTGTAGAACTGATTGCCGTATACCGGGTAATAAAATCCGAAAAGCTGCTGGAAAACCGCTGCCTGTGGGACACCGTCATCACAGGCACATTCCCGTACTTCCGCAGTTCCAGCTTTCCTTCCCGGTTGATACAGAAAAACCCGCCCAACACCTGTCCCACATAGAACAGCACATCCCGGTACGTCTCAATATCATTCTCCATATACACCGACAGCAGTTCCGCACCGTTTGGCATCGCCTCAATCTCCGCCTGGGTATGGGCAAGCTCCACGTCACAGGCTTTACAGCACAGAGCAAGGAAAGCATAAGCATTCCCCACAGTCTCAAAACCATTGAAGCTCCGTTCAAACCGCAGCATATAATCATAAGCCTTAAGCTCCAGACAGTACAGCGTCCGGTTCGCCTCGCTCACCTCAAAAATTCCCATAGGGACTTCCTCAAAGATCCCATTACCAAGCCGCAGATGATAGAACAGTTCTATCTTCGCATCCTCCAGCGTATATCGGTCAATCTCCGAAAAAAGTGTGAGCCCCATCTCCGCCGCATACACCGTGCCAATCTCAATCTCCGCGCTGCCGCAGCACTGGCCCGTGATGTAACCGGAGCCTTTCACGATATCTCCATTTCCAAACTCATGGACCACCCCGGCCTTCGTGGTAATTCTCCCTGTCCAGTAAAAATTGCGGGTGTTTTCCTGCACCGCAGTTAAAAATTCTTCACTGACTGGATACATGAGCCCACCTCTTTCCTTAAAACTCTTTCAAATTAAATGACACTTTCCACAGCCCTTTATAGGAAGTGTCTTTCACTAGCCCAGCCTTATAGCCTTCTATAAACATCTCCGCCCGCTTCACTTCCAGTGTCTCCGTATCAAAAAACTCCACAGCAATCTTCGGCTTCCTGCGGAACCCCGCCATGGCCTTCACCCACTTCGGGCTTAGCGAAAAGGAAACCGGAATTGTCACCACGCCGCTCCTGACCACATCCCGCTGTGTAGTCCCGGCCTCCGTCTCCCCACCGGAATCCGCCTCCACATCTGCCATCTCCACCTCGTAGGAGTCCGGCATTGGAAGCGGTACCCCGTCAAACGTCAGATATTGTATAAACGCCATGCTTATCTACCTCCTGACCTCAGGTTCTGCCTGTTTTGTGCATTTATTACCACCTCATCCAGCAGCGTGCCGCCAAGGTACACCGGAATGCAAATCGTCCCCGCATTCGCCATTCCAAACCCGCTCACTGCCTCCCTGATTCCGTTCAACAACTGCGTGACGTTATTGGCAGAAGCCGACTGATGCTCTGCTATGCCAGAGGCCATCCCGATTTGCGGGCTGACCACCATATCCGAAGCCACGCCCCGGACTGCCTTCTCAATCATCCCCCGGCTGCCCTCAATCCCCCTGGCAAGCCCGGACACAAAATCCGGCATCCAGGATTCATACTCCGTAAGCGGTCCCTCATCCGGCACGGAGAAATGGAGGAACGCCGCAATCTTATCCGCAATGCTCCTGACCGCATCCACCACATTCCCCACGGCATTCCGGATTCCGTTGGCAATCCCGTTCACGATATCCACACCCCAGTTCCACGCACTGGAAGCCAGCCCTTTAATATAACCCACCGCCTGCTCAAACCCATTCCTCACCGCATTGTAAACATTGCTCATGGCATTGCTGATTCCACTGACAATGTTATTAAAAATGTCCGTGACTGCTGTCTTAATAGCATTCAGCACAATCGTCACCGTATTTTTTACCGAATTCCACACAGTAGATATAATACTGCCCACCGTATTCATCACCGTAGTTACCACATCCCGTATTCCATTCCACACAGAAGTAACGATGCTTTGGATGGTATTCAGCACCGTAGAAATCACCGTCTGGATGGTATTCCATGCTGTAGTCAGGAACGCCTGTACCGCCGTAACAACTGTAGTCACCACCGTTTTAATGGCATTCCAGACTGTGGTGAAAATTGTCTGGATGGCAGTCATCACCGTGGTAATAACCGTTCTATAAATGTTGAAATACGTGGTGACGATTGTGGAAACTGCCGTCAGCACAGTCTGAAACAAAGTTTTAATGCCCTCCCATAATGTGGAGAAAAATGTGGCAATCCCGTTCCAAATGGTCTGTGCCACCGTGGAAATCCCTGTCCAGAGCGTGGAAAAAAACTGCGAAATAGATGTCCACGCAGCACTGGCCGTCTGCTTAATCCCCTCCCACAGCCCGGCAAAGAATTCCTTCACGGCATTCCAGATATTCATGCAGGCTGTCTTTATTTCATCCCAGTGGGCAACCAGCAGCTTACCAATGGCAATCACCGCCACAATAACAGCGATAATCGCAAGTATTGGCGCACCCACACTGGCAATCACCGGAATCAATGCAGAAATGGCCGGAGCAATTACACCCACCAGGCTCATCACTGCGCTGATTCCCGTTGCAATCTTTCCAATGATGATTAACACAGGCCCCACGGCAGCCACCACCATGGCGATGATAACAATCATCTTCTTCGTCCCCTCCGACAGCCCGGAAAACCAGGAAGTAAACGCCTGTATCTTATCCGCCAGCGCAATCAAAATCGGCGCCAGCACGCTCATGATTGCGGAGCCGAATTCAATAGCGGTATTTTTCAACTGGTTAAACGCCTTCTGTATCGTATAGGAATTGGTATTCAGTTTCCCGAAAGCTGTCTCCGTTGCCCCTGTGGAATTCTGCATCTGCTCCAGAGTCCCATTGAAAGTTTCCGCACTGTCCCCCAGAAGAATCAGCCCAGCCTTCCCGGCCTCCGCACTCCCCCACAAATCACTGAAGGCCAGCCCCTGCTCCGCCGCGCTGTCGGAAATAACCTGCAGCACCTCGGAAAGGCTGGCCCCGTCCTGCATCAGTTCCAGGAAGGATTTCCCCGTCTTTTCCTTCAAAGTGTCCGACACCTTCGTGCCGGATTTTCCAAGCTCATTAAACATGGAATTCATATAGGTGGTGGATTCCGCAGTTGCCACACCGTTGGCAGTCATCAGGGCATATCCCGCCGCCACCTGTTCCAATGCCACCCCGTTTGCTTTTGCTGTGGGGATAATCTTACCCATCGAGGATGACAACTCCCCCACCGTGGTTTTGCCCAAATTCTGTGTCTGGATCAGCACGTCAGACACCCGGCCTACCTCAGACGCTTCCAGGCCATAGGCATTCATAATCGTAGTCAGCACATCCAGCGCGCTTCCCGCATCTGCAAACCCGGCCCTTGCCAGCTTAGTGGAATTGGACACAAAATTCACTGCATCCCCGGTCTTCTGCCCGGCGGAGATGGCGTCATACACATTCCCCGCAATCTCCGAAGAACTGATGCCCGTCTGGTTCGACAAATCCAGGATGGCCTTTTCCAGTTCCGACAGCGGCACTTCCGTGATATCCGCAATGGTATTAACCTTTGCCATGGCATCCTCAAAATCCATCGCCATCTTAGCGGATGCCCCGCCCGCCGCCGTAATCCCGGCAGTCACCGGGAGCAGTTTCTTACCTGCCGATGTGGCGGCATCCCCAAACTTCCCAACCTTCTCCGCCGCCTGCGAAAATCCGGACAGGGAGGTGTTGGTATCCTCCGCCTGTTTTTCCAGATCTTTTAAATTCTGCTCCGTCTCAATAATCTCCCGCTGCAGGGCATCGTACTGGTCTTTGGTGATATCGCCGCGCTCAAACTGCTGCTGTACCTGCTGCTGGGCGGATTTGAGTGCCTCCAGCTTCTCCTTCGTTTCCCCAATGGCATCCGTCAAAAGTCTCTGCTTCTGCGCCAGAAGTTCCGAATTATGTGGGTCCAGCTTCAGGAGCTTCTCCACATCCTTAAGCTGGGACTGGGTGTTGCGGATTTCTGAATTGACGCCCTTCAGCGCTGTGGTCAGTCTGGTGGTATCGCCGCCAATTTCCACCGTGATACCCTGTATGCGGTTTGCCATGCGATGCCTCCTTCCTGTTTTTGGACAGAAAAAAAGAGCCGGTTAAGGCTCAAATATATGGAAAAGGCACCTGCCGTCTTTGGACAGATGCCTATGTATCAATACTATTTAATTTATAATTCTGCTCATTGCAAAACCGGAAACTATATTTCCGTTTTCAGTAGTGAATACATCTTCATGTCGATTATTTCGCCGTTCTTTACAGCGTTATTTCTTAATGTGCCTTCGTATTGAAACCCTGCTTTTTCAAGCACACGGCAGGATGCGGCATTGTATGCGAACGGCTCTGCATAGATACGGATTATATCGCTCTTGTCAAAAACGTACCCGCATATCTGTTTTACGGCTTCTGTCATAATTCCTTTGCCCCAATATTCTTCTGCGATGTAATATCCCAACTCGGCAGTCTGTCTGTGTATGTTCCCCTGTCGGAAAATCCCGATACTGCCAACCACCTTTTCATCTACGGTAATAGCAAAAGCAAACGTTTCATTTTCATCTGCGGAAAGCATCGCAGAAATATAGTCTGTTCCATCCTGCTCGGTGTAAGGGTATGGCAATCCATCCCGGAGATTATCCTGTACTTTTTTATTGGAAAGAGCCGCCGCTAAATCGATTGCATCCGACAACTCCCATTTTCTTATTCTGCAAATCATTTTCCTTTGTCCACCTCCTCCGGTATATTTAAAATTGGCATTTCAAACACTCCTTGACATAATCCACGGGAACATCCATTCTGTCTGCAACCTGTTCCACCGTCATTCCACTATGGAAGAACCGCTTTACAACCATCGAAATATCCTCGGCGACCTCAATAATATGGTGGTTCGGATCATAAAAGCGTACAACTCTTTGTCCCCAATTATGCTCCATTAACTCATGAACATATTCAATATTGGCTGCTTGTAGTTTTTTGTTAAACTCATCAATATCAGAAACTTCAAAATATAGCTCTCCAGAATTATTTTTCAGATATACTTCTTTGCTATTGATAAAATCACTCCATGTATCAAGTGTTTGCAAAAATAATCCGCCATCCAGCTGAACATTGGCGCCAAAATCACCTGCTACATTCATGTCCAGTATATCATGATAGAATTTTTTGCTTTCTTCTATATTCTTTACAGCAATCAGAGTACCCTTGTACATTCGAATAATCCTCCTCAACTTCCAGTTTTACGATGACCAAGCCAACTATTTCCTACCAGTATAGCAGGAAACAGCCGGCCAATCAACGGAAACAAATCCCTGAATCAAAACCTGTCGAAATCCTCCTGCGTGGCAAGCTGGGCATACTTACACTCATCATTCCTGCTCTCCGCATACATATCATTAATCATCCCAATAGAAAGCAGCTCCAACTCCTGTATGGAAATCCCCAACTGCACACACCGCAGCAGAAACAACGGCGTTGTCATCTCCCGCTCAGTCGGGCGCAGTTTTTTTTAGCCTCCACATCCGTCTGCACATTCAGCCCCCAAAGTTCAATCAACTTCGGCAGTACCTGATAAATGGAGAACGTATTGAACCCATCCAGCCATTCCTCCGGCGTGTCTGGAATCGAACTGTCCGCATGCTTTGCCATCACAAAAGCGATATTCTCAAACAGCTCCAAAGAAAACAAATCCAGACCGGACTCCCCCTCCTCTGAACCGCCCACGCACTGTTCCAAAACACGCAAATCCCTATAGATATCCCTCTGGAACTTCAAACGGTAAATCCTCGGTATGGCCGCCGATGCCTTAAAAAGCACCTCCTGCCCGTCAATCTCAACCTTCCTGATTATGCTCATTTATCCGCCACCGCCTTTGCCAAAGATTTCACTTCCACAGCCTTGCCCGCCTCCTGGTTTATTGCAAGACTGGCCGGGGTCGGTGTCTCCGGCTCCGCCGCAGGCAGATACACCGCCTTATACCAGTCATCATACACCTTTGACGTGGTTGCATCCCCTGTCTTCGCCTTCACATAACCGGATGCCAGCGGCCTTGCCTTCACCGTCAGCGTCTCCGTCTGCACCTCCCTGGATTCCTCATTGGTCTTGGATTCAATCTTCGGGCGGGAGGCCGAACAGTTATACAGCACATGCCGGATTTTCTTCACATCCCCGTCAAACTCAAACAGCAGGGCAAAGCTGCCCGTCTCCGCATTGCAGTTCTCCACCAATACCTTGTTGGTATCCGCCTCTTCCTTCAGGATATCCGTTCGGAACGTCTCCGGTATCATTGCCAGTTCCAAATCCCCGTCATAGCCCATATTGTTGTTGATGACATAATACTCCACCCCGTCCGCATAAAAGGACTCCGGCTCCCCGTTGGGGTCCAGGCTTAAAGACACCGCACCCGGCATCGCCACCGGGACTCCGAATGTGTCCGTCCCGTCTTCCGCCGCCGTCAGCGGAGCATAGTGGACATTGCAGATATTAAACTTCACTTTATTTCCCATTCCTCAAACCTCCATTTCATACAGAACCTCATACAGCCGTTCCGATTCAATCCACACTTCACTCCTGGCGTAAAAGATGCCATGGCTTTCCAGCACAGCCTCTACCCACTCCTCCAGCTCCACAGACTTATAATCCGTGTACAGTTCAAGATGCAGCTTCCGCTTTTTAAAATAAGCAATCCCATCCGCCGCAAAATTCCGGGATTCCGGGTAAAGGAACACCAGAAACGGCGGCTCTGGGGACTGCCCCTCTGCAAAATGTCCATAGGCACATGGCAGTCCCATCTCCTCCGCCATTTTTAGTACCTGTTCATGTGTCAATGCGATAACCCCCGTTCTATCTTTTCCTTCAATTCTTCCACTCCCCACTGTTCTGCCGGAGCGATATGGGGAACGGCCTGTACCCGTCCTCCGCCCCGTTTCGCGTGCCCATGCTCCAGAAGATGGGCAATCTGGTAACGGTCACGGCTGTGAATCACCATAGTCAGGGAATTGGCATCCTCCTGCACTTTCTCTGCCACCCAGCTCTTCTTATATTTTCCAGTCCTCACCGGAGCATTGGCCTGAATGTCCTTTTTCACGGACCGGCTCACCTCTGTCACGCTCCGATTCATCACCTCATTAGACAAATCCGCATATTCCCCCATGGACTGCGCGATGGCCTCCGCCATCCCATCCACGCTCACCCTTCGGTCCGTCATATCCTCACCTCTTCATCCTCTCTACCCGCAGCTTGATAACCTTATTCTGGAACTGCACAAAATCCACCAGCGTGATGCTATAAATATCGCCCCGGAACAGAATCCGGTACTTCGTGCTGTCCAAGTCTTTCAGTTCCATACAGTACCTCACCAGAAAAAACAGGGATTCCTCCCGGTTCACCTGCGCCGCCTCCCAGTATTCCTTCCCCGATAGGTTATTGGCATAGGCCCAGCAGGTGAAATAGTCCTCCCACTCATTCCGCTGGTTCCCGTCCCTATCCTTTCTCATCCGGTTCTTCTGGATGACAATCCTCTGCCGCCACTGCCCAATCCGCATCAGAACACCTCATTCCTCTGCCCGAACAGCAGGCATTTCAATGTCAGCGTCAAATCCTTAAAATCCGCCTGCTCCCGGTTCTCATACAGATAAGAAATCCCATACAGCACCGCCGTCCTGACCGGGTCCGGTACCTCCGCGCAGGGTTCAAAACTGCACCGCAGGATATCTTCACAAAGGCTCTCCGCCGTCCCGGAAAGGGCAAGGAGAAGTTCATCTTCGTCTGCGCTGTCAATCCGCACATACTGCTTGATTTCTTCTAAAGTCACAACCATCCGGCTTCCTCCTCCCTTCCCATGGTCAGGCATTAAGAAAACAGCTTCATCACCAAAGATTCCAGACTGTCTTTACGCCCCGGAACCTGCCTTCATGGTCAGCGTCTTCACCGCTTCTGACAGAATCAGCTTTCCGTCCACCCTCTGGCTTGCCAGGAATCCCACCTGCCCGTTTGCCGCAAACAGCTCATTCAGGCGCTTAAAACTCCTTCCCTGTCTGTCCGCAATCCAGTAATAAGAGAAATCCCCAAACGCCATCACCTTCGCCCCTGCCGCCAGTTCCGGCGCATAGGCAGAAGTATGGTACGGGCGGTTCAAAATCATATCCGGCTGTCCCGCCTGCACGGAAGGCTGCCAGATATAATTCCCGTTGTTGTCTTTCAGTTTCCGCAGTGCCTTCACCGTAGTATCATTCAGCACCCAATGGGCTTTCTTTCGATATGGGGATTTCAGGGAATAAAACAGATCCATCACGTCATCAAAAGTGATATTCGCCGTTGTGGTGGTCACCCCGTCCGAAGCGCCGCCCGTAGCATTAAAAATACCCGTAGGCTTTCCTGTACCATCTCCGATAAAGAATGCTTCCTCTTCCTTAGAGCCGATCCGTCTCCCGAACTCCTTAGAAATATAAGCCTCCAGATTAAACGCACTGTCATTCAGCAGTTCATCCGACACTTTCAGCATAGTCGCCACCTTATAAGCGCTGATCGCCACCTGCCCGAAAGCGTCATCCGATTCCGGGAACGCCCCTTCCTTATCAATCCAGGAAGCCTCCCCTTTGCTGGCCACCACCGGAATCTTCCGGTCACCGCTGGAAGTATTGATCACCGTAGCAATGCTGCGGAAGAAATTCTCATCCTCCAACGCATCCACCAACGTCCTCTCGAACTCATCCGGCACCAGATAACCGCCCTCGGAATCCGTCCCCACCTGCAGGGCATTGTCCACGTCAAAGAAGTTCTTTCTTCTCATGGCATTCCAGAAAGTCTTCCTGTACAGGTCCGATGCCCTGCCCTTTTTATCCTCCCCGTCCGGGTCAGCGTTTGGCTTATTGGTAATCGGTGTGGAGGTCGGCTTATTCAGTTCCGCATCAATTACAGCCTGACGCTCCAGCCGCTCAATCTCCTTTCCCAAATCCACCACGTCCTTCTCCATCTTCTCATACGTCTCCGTATCCTCCACAGATAACAGCCCGTCATTCCCCCGCTTGGTATCCAGGAACGCCTTTGCCGACTCCCATGCCTTTGCCCTCTTTTCCCTTAATTCAAGAATCTTACTCATAATCGAATCCCTCCATACATTTAATGTGTTAAAAGGTTCAGCCTCTTCTCTAACTGCTCCACTGGTGTCTTCTTCTCTTCCGGCTTGGGAATCAACTTGGACAACAGCGAATTTGTCACTGCTGTTCGGGAGAACATCATGCCCTCCGCCCCTGTTCCATATGTCGTATCTTCTGTCTTTTCCGTACCGCTGCCCAAAATCCCATCCGCAAAGCCAAGCTCCACCGCCTTCTTCGCATTGAACCAGCTCTCCGCATCCATCAGGTGTGAAATCCTCGCCCGGCTCAACCCTGTCTTGATCTCATAGGCGTTCATGATGCTCTCCTTCACCTCGTCCAGCATCTCCCCGGCCTTCTGCATTTCCTTGGAATCCCCGATAGCAATGGTCATGGGATTGTGGATCATCATCATGCCAACCGGGGACATCAGCACCGAAGTCCCGGCCATAGCAATGACAGAGGCTGCCGAAGCCGCCAGCGCATCCACCTTCACCGTCACATCCCCCTTGTACCCCATCAGCATGTTGTAAATTTGCGCCGCCGCAAATACGTCCCCTCCCGGAGAATTGATCCAGACCGTGACATTCCCTGCTCCTGCATTCAGTTCCTTTTCAAACAGCTTCGGAGTCACCTCATCCCCAAACCACGTCTCATCCGAAATCTCCCCGTTCAGCACAAGGGTCCGCTCCCCGTCCGTCTCATTCCGAATCCAGTTCCAAAACTTCCGCTTCATACCAAACCTCACTTTCCATCTCTGGGCATAATCGTGTAAGCAGGCTCACACGATGCTGCGGCATTCGCCAAATGAAAATACCAGTATTTTCACCTGGCTCATTGCACGCACAAAAAGCCAGCAGATGATTTTTACTTCACCTGTTGGCTCCTGCCTCTAACCTTTATTCTATTTCCCTTCAAAATCCATCTTCTGCCGATTCTCTATCCTGTTTCTATCCGGCACTCTCATCCCCACTGTTCTTTCCGGCAAACAGCCCGGCATCTTTCAGCTTCGTCATGTTCCCGTTGATCAGATAGAAATCCCCGCCTTCCTCTGCCGAAATCAGGTTCATATCCTCCATCTCCCGGATATCATTTGTTGACAGCCATCCGTTCTGCCGCCCGATGGAGTACCCAGTCATCCGGCTCTGGTAATCCCCACGGAGCAGACCGTCCACATTTAGTTTGATGAAATACTCATTCTTTTCCTGGGGCAAAAGCAAAGCCCTCTGCAAAGACTGTTCCCACCGGATTACCCAGGGGTCCAGCGTATACTTCACAAACTCCAAAGACTGCTGCTCAATGTTGGAAAAGCTGGATTTTTCTAAATCTCCTACCATATGAGGCGGAATCCTGTACAGTCTGGCAATCTCGTTAATCTGAAACTTCCTTGTCTCCAGAAACTGCGCCTCTTCTGGCGGGATACCTATCTGCTGGTACTTCATCCCCTCTTCCAGCACAGCTACTTTTCCTGCATTCCTGCTGCCGCCATATACCGAATGCCAGCTCTCCCGCACCTTCGCCGGGTCCTTTAAAACTCCCGGATGTTCCAAAACACCGCCGGGATTTGCCCCGTTCTCAAAGAAGGAAGCACCATATTCCTCACAGGCCAGCGTCATCCCCACCGCATTTTTCGCCATGGCAATGGGGGAATACCCCACCAGCCCATCAAACCCAAGCCCCGGAATATGAAGCACATCCTCCTGACGTAGATACACCCTTCCATACTCCGCAAAATTCGGGTTCTCGTCACTGTTCCGCGTATAGACATAATAAAGCTGCCCATTCTCATCCCGATCAGCCTCCATCTTATCCGGCAAGAGTGGATATAAGGCAAGCACTATGCCGTTCCCATCCCGGATAATCTGTGCATATGCATTCCCCCAGATTAATAGATGGCTCATAAGTGTCTCCCGGAATACGAAGGAAGTCATCTCAGGGTTCGGCTCATCGTGGAGCAAGCGGTACAGTGGATGGTCATACACCCTCTCTTTTCCGGTATCCGTATAACGGTACACATGAATTGGCAAGGATGCTACGGTTTCTGCCAGAATCCGCACACAGGAATACACTGCCGTAGTCTGCATGGCTGTCCGTTCATTCACATTTTTCCCACTGGTACTCCTCCCAAAGAAAAAGGAATAAGCCGTACCGCCGTAGCTGTCCTTTGGCTTATCTCTCGCGCCCCGGATGCCTAAAATGGATGGTAATCTCATACACGCCTCCTAAAGATATACAAAAAGAAAGCACCCCCGAAGAGATGCTTCCTATTCCCACTATATTATATTGTCGTATTTCTCAACTGCACATCTATGTTCCGTCCGCCATATACAACCCGGATGAC
>ERZ1036412.789-NODE-789-length-16276-cov-4.366007_pt1 | contig 16276 bp, 24 predicted proteins | sample MGYA00514218_ERZ1036412 | MGnify/ENA primary metagenome ERZ1036412 (study PRJEB33795, sample SAMN09464944) | human gut metagenome | host: Homo sapiens | place: USA: Stanford, California | collected 2016-11 | study: EMG produced TPA metagenomics assembly of the... | reverse complement strand
CCATTTATTTTTATTGGGTTTCCAATAAAAAAACCGTTGAATGTATCAACGATATATTTGGCGAAGTTTACAGATATGCGATTGTCAGGTTTCCATTTTTCTTTGTCTGGCTGATTGTATATGTCATAATTATTTTCATAAGCATCATGCAGTTTTTGATAATGACCATTTACAAGCATCTTATGTTTACTAATATATTCGGCTAATAAATCAGGTGTCATAACCGTATCTTTTGGCAATCTAAAAATTTCCATTAAATTCCCCCTTTCAAATCAGTGTTTAATTTATTTTTATTAATTAAAATTGTGTTAACAAAATATCTTATTGCATCCATACAGTGATCATTTTCTTTTATCGGTGCATCAATTCCTCTGCTAGTTGCTTTTGAATCCCATACATAAATAGAGAACTCTTTTAACGCCATTTTGCAAGTATCAAGGAAACCAATTCTTCCTAGATTAAGCATTGTTCCGACTGAACGAATACCATTTGAGACATCATTTCTAGCACGTTTGACGCTCAATCCTCTGCTTTTCAACTCAGTTATAAACGATGCTGCACTTGGATCGACTATAATATATTCAATATTCAAGCTACCAATAAATTCAATTAAATCATCAGCGTACTGGCTATCAGTTTTTTGTTTTCTTTCTTCACGACCAGAATAATAATATTCTTTTGTTGCATACCACGTTTCATTAACCCCTTTTTCCCAAAGTAAAAAGACCATGGGATTCTGGGTTCCATAGTCACAACTAATATATTTTTTTTCGTTTTCATCAATTTTAGGACGTTTATTGACAATATGCTTATCTCTATTAAACATGTCATAAATAACACCTTCAGCGACAGCCCATAAACCACGGATATATCTATCATAAAAAACTCCATTATACGCTGAAGCGTATCTTCTTTTGACTTCTTTATCTAAAGACAAATTGTCGTTCATTGTAAAATGAACATACAATATATTTTTTACAGTTTCTTTTTTACGTTCTAATTCTTTTATTTGTTCTGCATTTAAATAACCAATTGATTTGTCTATCCAATTAACTTTAAACCAGTGAAACGGACCTTGCGGGTTACAGTTAAACCACCATTTAGATCCTTTAACACTACAACGTGCAGTTGCTTGATTAACAAAGCTTTCGGGCATTAATGCAACTTCATCAAAAAACATTCCTGCCAATGTGATACCTTGAATTAAATCTTGTGATCGTTCATCCTTACCACCAAAAATGTAAAAATAGTTTTCGATATTCTTCTTTCTAACGATAACAAGATTATCGGCACGGTGATCATTTACTTTGTATCCTCTAGCTTTAAGCATAAGTTTAAGCCAAAATAAAACATTACGTCTAAAAGATCCTATTGTTTTACCTGCCATTCCAAAGTTTTGACCACTAAAAGTAGTCATTGCCCATAAAACATATGACAAGGACATTACAATGGTTTTTCCTGAACGGATAGCACCATCTGCAATAATTCCATCATTATCTTTTACCGGACTATCCTTAGTCCACCAGTTTAAAATCATACGTTGCTTTTTACTAAATGGTTTAAATTTAAAAATTACCTGCTTTATTTTAGCCATCTTGTTGACCCTCGTTCCAATCAGAAATTGCAGTACCCGATAAAGCTTCGATAAATCCATCATCTGCATCTTCAATTTCTTCATCATTGCCACCGGTAATATTCTGGGTCTGTGCTTTAATCAAATCAATCTTGGCTCTTTGTTCTTCAGTAACAAGGTTCATGTGCCTGCCTAGCCAGTCCAAGGCCTTCATACGATCACTCAGTTTTATGCTAGCGCCATCGCGTCCCTGTTTGACTTCACTGAGAATAGTCCCGTCAGCAAAAACACTGTCTTTGAGTTTCACGACATTTATCTCTTTTTTTAGTTCAACTGTTTCACCTGTCAGCTCATCTTTTACAGTAACAGGTCCAAACGGTCCCATAACAGGTACTAACTCTCGACCATACTCTAGATAATCATTTAGATCTGCAAATGCAATATCGATATATTTTTGTACAATGTCCTGCGGATCAAGAAGTGCATCTGCGTACATTTCTACTTTTAGCCTTTTAATTTCTTCCTGGACCTCAGGCAGTTTATACCAACGACTAGCCATGACAGCTGCACTGCCGTATGTAACTTTCGGTTTGACTTTTTGGTATGCCTTTACATGATTGTGATATTTTAAGCAGTAAATACAAAAGAGCTGTTTATCTTCATCCAGCTCTCCATAATCATCAGCTATATTTTTAGCAATTTCTCTTGCGACCTTTTTGGTTGCAACCTTTGCTTTTTTTGGTTGCAACTTTTTATCTTTCCAGTACCGGCTTTTCCATGACTTGACTGCGCTAACAGACACGCCATATTTAGCTGCTATGTCTTTATACTTCATGCCTGATATGTAATCATCATATGCTAGCTCGTATTTCTCTTTCAAGTCATATCACCACCTCCGTGTTTGCTTTTTCTATATTTACAAAATATCTAATTCTGCAAAAATTTTATACATTTTAGGGAACTGAATCGCCATCCAATCAACCATCTCCTCATCACGCGCCCACTGATCTATATCATGGGAATTTATATCTAAACCCGATTCGTATAAAAAGGCATGTATAATTTCATGCCTTAGAATTTTCTTCTCATAATCCTGCAGATTACGCATCTGATCGATATCATCTTTATTTTCCTCGCACTTTAATACAACTATTTCTTTTGCATGATGATCACAAAATCCATCTTTGTTTGAAAGGCGATTATCTTTATCTTTTTTACGCTTAAATATCCTGTATTCTGTACCTAAAATATTAATTGAGTAAAAGAGCATTTTAATTTCATACCTCCATAACATTAGTTATAATATTCATAGTTAAGCCGTTCTTTATTTGAATTATTCCTTGAAATTCTTTATACGGAGGTGATTCAATGGCTGCTAAATCTGGTGGAAAATGCACTGAACGACCTAAACGACCAGGTCCTATGACTGTAAAAGTTAAAGGGTACACTCGTGACGATGGAACAAAAGTTCATCCTCATAAACGTCACACACCAAAATAATAGTATTTCCGGCTTAACTAAAAGATTAGTTCCCAAGACTAATCTTTTTTTGTAGACTCTATCCTGCCATAATAAAAGGCACTACGTAAGTGCCTTAATCATTATTTATACTTGTATAGTACCTCTTTTTCAAAATATTCTTTATTTGTCATGTCCATGGTATTATTTAAATACAAATCTTTACCCAATTCATATATTTCCTTATTTAAAGCATAAATCTTATCATCACATCTATTAATTTCAGAAAAATAAGATAATACTGTTGATATAGCAAGAGCTATTACAATAGACGTAATAGCCGCAACTATTGCATCAAAATAATTTTTTTCACTTATAAGCGGTACCCCGAATAACAAAACAACCTCAACAATTGCTATTACTACAATAACTAAGATACCATTTTTATTATAAGCTTTTTTTTGTTTCTTTGTTGCATCAGCACATACAATTAAGGATGCAATTCTACTATTAATAATTTCTTCCATATTAACCCTCCCACTTTATATGATATTTAATTATACCACACTATCCCACATAAAGCGACACCACGAATATTAATGAAAGGAGGCATTAAATGAATGGCGTATCAGCACCAGGTGATGCCGCTTTATCTGGAGACAAAAAAAGCTCTGGGAGAATGAGCTTTTTCATATTTGTATAATCAAGGGGAAGTATAAGAAACACGAATCAACCAAAAAGAAATTAATCATCTGTGTGTCTTAACCAAAAGACCACATATACACTATATCACATATAAAGTGTTCATTGGTGTTCAAAAGTGTTCATCTTTTAAAAAAGAGTAGTTTTTCAACCACTCTAAATATCCAATGCCATTTGACTTATAATTTTTAAATCTGTATATGAAGGCTCCCAGTCATTAATAAACTGTACCGCTTTTTCAAAATCTTTAGATCTAATTTGACTTCTTGTTCTTACCCCAGTGAATGATGCCAAATCTCTACCTAAAGCACTATATAGCTTAGAATTTTGTTCCTTGGTTAGGTTTAGATTTCTAGCATCCTTGACAAACCGGATTCTATTCTTCACCTTTTTGTTAATATAGTTATACTCACCTGGTGTGATAGCCTGGTTCTCTTTAATGTCTTTTACATCAGTTTCTACTTTTGCTACCCTGTCATTAGTTTGCTCCAAAGCATCATAAGTTAACTTCAACAATGACATTGGATCAGTTTTGATTTGTGGAACTGCTAACTCCTTTTCCATTTCTTCAAAACGGTTGATATACTGATAAGTAAACAGAACTCCTTTTTCACCAGTTGTTTTATTAGCAATCATTTCACAACCCTTTTTGGTTAATAGATAACAAGGTTGCTCTTTATTTTGACTATTAACATAACTGCTTTTTACAAAGAATTGAGGAGTGGGTAATTTTTCCCTGTCCAAAATCGACTCATATTTTCGTATCTTTTTCAGCAAATCTCTATGATCTATTTCAATCATCTTGGCCACTTCTCTGCTATCAATTGCTTTAACACTATCCTTGATGATTAATCCATTATCCATTGCAGACACCTCCTAAAGCAAGACCATGCTGCCCTTGTCTGTAGAAATCAATAGCCCATTGAAATACTTTGATCATGTCATCCCCTGGTGCAATGTTTATTCCAAATCCACCTGTTTTTCTATCTCTAATCACGAAGCTGTGTACTCCGCCTTTTTTAATCACTACTATCATTATTTTTTCCTCTGTCTTTCCTAAATCTGTTAATTTTCCAGAGGTACCATATTCACTAAATAAAAGGTATACAATATACCTGATCTATAGTATAATACAAGTGCCTAAGGGTTTGATATTCGTTTGTAATCTTGCAGGATCAACGAATATCTTTTTTTGTTTCTAAATCTTTTTTGATGAGATTTGTTAAATACTCTGTAATTGAAATATCTAATTCTAAGCATTTTAGTTTTACTTTCTTAAACAAATCATGTTCAATCATGCAACCTATTCTCTTCATTTAAATCCACTCCTTTCTCGTTCCGTAAAAAAAGTTATTTTGCTTAATTTATTCACATTTTTGGAACGATTACATTGTATCAATTATTTCTTTTTGTGTCAATTTAAAAATGGAATTTTTCAATAATAAAATATGCAAAAATGGAATTTTTTGTGGTATACTAACAGTGAGGTGAGCAACATGTCTAAAAATTCAATGAACAATAAAATAAGGAAGCTTAGAAAAGAACTAGGTTATTCTTTAGATGACTTCGCCAAAATAACAGGATATGCAAAAACAACACTACACCGATATGAAAACAATGACGACTTAAATTTGAGTGTTACTAAAATTCAACATTTAGCTGACTGTCTTAATGTAACCCCGGGTTATTTAATGGGGTGGGAAAGTAAGGACGTAAGTTCTAAAGAGGTTTACAGAATTGCTAGTTTACTAGAGGAAATTGGTATAGATATTGATTACGATAGTGAAACAGATACATATTATTTTACTTCCCAAAATGAGATATATAATTTTTTTCTTAATCCATATGAACTAAAATCATTAAATGAAGAAATTGTTTCATATTTAAAATTTAAAATAATTGAGTTAAGAAACTCAAAAACACATAACTCCCACTCCGACGAAGAGTAGGAGTTTTTTTATATTTCAATCAGCTTTATACCAATTCTTTTATATCTGCGTACCTGCGAAATACTGTAGTTAATTATTTCAGCAATCTCTCTATCTTTTTTAAATCGCAGATACTTATAAGCAAGAACATTCCTTGCTTTCAAATCACAAATTTTATTTATGCATTCTTCGATGTGTTCTATCTCGCTCGAGAGTAGCATTTTTTCTTCGATATAGGCATTTAATGACTTTTTAGGACCATTTATACTCGGAGTATACTTTATCGCTTGTACGCCTTTTATTTGATTTTCTATAAATTCCAGTCTATCACACTTATCCCTATAGGATTTTAAATACTGTACCTTTTCGTTGTAGTCCATTCATTCTCCTCCTACAGCATTTCTTTAAGTTTAACTTCCAGCTTGCGTATATACAATACGACTGTGTCCTTAGCACTTTTGCATCCTTCAAGCGAATCAAGCTGCTGGTAACGATCCAACAGCTCCTTCATGAGTTCTTGTTTAGTCATTTCTAAATCATTAACTGCTTTCGATAACTCTTCTTTATTTTCCATACGCTATTCCTCCTATACGTACAATCTTAACTTTTATTAACGTACTCCATACTCTTCAATTTTTGCTTTAACATAATCCATAAGCGCCTCCTGACCACGTTCTTTATTTTCAAGTGCTTTGACTATCCGCTGATCCACAGTCCCTTTTGCAATGATGTGATAGATCAGTACCGCCTTATCCTGCCCCTGGCGGTACAAACGGTCATTTGCCTGCATATAAAGCTCAAGCGACCATGTAAGGCCAAACCAGATTATGATATGTCCTCCGTGCTGAAGATTAAGACCATGACCGATACTGGCCGGATGAGCCAGAAGGATAGGAATATTTCCATCATTCCAGTCTTTTACGTCCTGATCATTCTTTAGTTCCCTGGTTTCAAAACGCTCCTGAATTCTTGCCTGGTCATGCTTGAACTGATAAAACACAATTACCGGCTGACCGTTTGCACTTTCGATAAGGTCCTCAAGAACATCCAGTTTTGAATCATGGACTTTTACCACCGAATGTTCTTCAGTATAAACCGCACCGTTTGCAATCTGCTGAAGCTTGTTACACGCACCTGCAGCATTAGAGGCAAGTACTGCATCACTTGTACCCAGCTCAATTACTGCGTCTTTTTCAAGACGTTTATAGTATTCAAATGCTCTTGTATCAAGTTCTACTTCAACATTATTGAATATCTTGTCAGGCATATCCAGATAATCTTCTTTCTTCATCGAGATACAGATATCTTCTATCCTGTCATAGATTTCTTTATCAGCATCTGGTAACGGCACATAATCATAAACGACATATCCATTTGACCTTCCCGGTTTGAAATACCGCTGCCGGTACTGTGATATAGTCTTTCCGAGACGTTTCCCCTGATCAAGAAGATATATTTGCGGCCAAAGGTCCATCAAGCCATTGGGGGCCGGTGTTCCAGTAAGTCCTACAACTCTTCTACATCTCCCAATATATTTTCTAAGTGCCTTGAACCGTTTTGCCTGATTATTCTTGAAGCTTGAGAGCTCGTCTATGACACACATATCAAAGTCCCATTTGTGGTTTTCAATCAGCCACACAACATTTTCACGATTGATTATGTATATATCTGCATCACGATTCAATGCTTCAATACGTTGCTTAGGACTTCCAACCGCAATCGAATATCTCAGGTGCGATATATTCTGCCACTTTTCAATTTCACCTGACCATGTACTCTGCGCCACCCGTATCGGTGCTACAATCAAAACTTTTTGAATATCCATTCGGTTGTAGATTAAATCTTCGATTGCAACCAACGTGCATATCGTTTTGCCCAGCCCCATATCTAACAGAAGTCCGCATCTTTTGTGGTTCAGGATCCAGTTGATGGATTTTTCCTGATACGCATATGGCTTAAACTGCATCAGGAATCTCACCTTTCATCAGGCTCGCTACCAGCTTATCTACCTGCGGTTTTGTGTTGATGAAAAAAGTTATAAAACCGTACTGCTTAAGCTGCTTGGCTCTCCACTCCTGCATCGGCGATATTCTTCCGCCCTTTTCTCTTTTTGTCTCTACAAAACATATCATTGAATTTGGCATCAATACTATTCTGTCCGGCACCCCCTTGGTTCCGGGGCTGTTCCACTTCGGACACATACCACCGAGGTCTTTTATTCGTTCAACTAAGTATTCTTCTATTTCTTTTTCCGGCTTGTTATTGGTTCTGCTGTTCCATGCCATTTAATTTTAAACCTCCCTTGACTTTTGGTTTTATTTATGTTACGCGCACATGCGTCATGTATATGTAATACACCCATATTGCGTTTAGGTGGGCATTTTATATAATTTATATTAATATTTAATACTGTATATATATTTAGTGTTTACCTGTTTATCAATCTTCTAAACCCCTTATCACGTAAGGACTTAGACACGTACACACCGTTGTACACACTAATGGGTTTGGTGTTTACTCGTTTACATTGATGGTAAACGAATAAACATCCCGATTACACAGATGTTACAGCTCTTGTATACGTTTATACCCCCGTTTAGGACCATAAATTTTAAACCTCATTGGGCTTCTCTGTTTTTCCCATGTACCTATATTCTCAATTATTTTATTGATGTTCGATATTTCATAAGCATTTAATTTCTTAGTGTCATCATACCCGAGTGCTTCACACCATATCTCCGCTGAACATACTTTTGTCCTTTGTACGGTCCCTACCTTATCAGAATTAATGAAATCCTGACGATCATACAGGTCCATGTCATCCCAGTTATCAGGTAACAGCCTGTCCAGATAGTCCTTTACAATTAGTTCATTAGGATCCTCAACCATGAAGAACTCCTGTTCCTCTTTAGCTGTTTTTTCCAGCTCCTCATCTAAAAATAACGGTTCATTAGAATTATCATAAAGATACTTGGCTTCTGCCCATATCTGGTTAACTTCTTCTTCAGTTAGATCATCAAACACACTTTTTCTTGATTTACCTTTAGCGCTGCCGCTGACAATCCAGAAGCGGCGGTTGCCTGTCTTATCTCTTAGAAACTCACTTTCGTTTGTTGTAGCGATGAAAATACACTGCCTAGGATAATTCTCGGTCCTGCGGCCATACGCCTTTCTAAACCTGTCCGTAGTCCCTGATAAAAAGGATTTAATCGTTTCGGCATCGCTCTTTTTCATTGCAGTAAGCTCGCTGAACTCAACAAACCAGATACCCTGAAGTCCCTCTAAAGCATCCTTATTTTTAATATCTTTAATCGAATCGGTATACCAGTTAACAGCCAGTTTTCTTACGAATGTTGATTTTCCGCAGCCCTGTGCGCCCATCAGCGTAAGCATAGTATCAAACTTGTACCCTGGCTTGTACACCCTTGTAACTGCAGCTAACAGGGTTTTACGCGTTACCGCCCTAACATATTCACAGTCGCGAGCTCCAAAGTAATCAATTAATAAAGTATCTATTCTTTTCTTGCCGTCCCACTCAAGACCCTCCAAGTACTCTTTTATAGGGTGAAATGAGTGTTTTTGACAGGCCTTGACAGTTGCATCAAATATCTTATCTTTACCCGTGATACCATATTTCCGGTCTAAGTAGGAACGGATGTAGACATCGTCATTATCAGTCAACTCAGCATCCCACTTATGCACCTTACGCCACGGCAAATCACATAGAGCATAGAAGCGCTTGGAAAGTTCGTTATATCCTAATTTATCTTTAAAATGCGGGTCATTGTTAAGTATCAGTTCAATATTGAAATAATTTGAAATAACAACTCCACTCTTGGTAACCTGCAGTTTCTCTTCCCAGTCTGATTCATCGTCAAACTCTTCGATAATAGTGTTCTTAGCTTGTATTATTTCCTTTATTACTCTCTTATCCTTAGTTGCAAATTCTTCCATGGCCTTGAAACTTGGGAGTCTATTTGATGGTGTATCGATCTTAGCCTCTTCATCAAGCTCCTTAAATTTATGCAGCCTTACCAAGTCAAAAGCATTGCACAATACCCCGCTTGCTGGGTCGGTACCGTGATGCGAGTAGCTGAACTTGTCCTCATATGTAATAATACCCGCAGCAGTACTCCCTTTTGTATATGTGTAACGGTTATCAACTGCACACCGATCATAATCCTCTATAAATTTTTCAATTGCCTCGTGGATGTCATAGGCACGGCAGAATGCACCTATTACTCCCGGTTTCTCTAAAGGATCCTTCTGTTTACGGATTTCCTTTTTCATTACATCGCCGGAACGGCTGCTTGTCGGCCATGATGTAATATCTTTCCAGTCTTCATATTCATTAAGAATATCATCAGCACTTATGAATTCTGAATCAATAAACCTGAATACATAATCGCCATTGCTTGAAGTGCTTGGCCAGTACATTAGCCTCTGAGGCTGATAAGTAGTATCGTCAAAAACATCGATGCCGAGATTATTTGCAATCTTTCTAGCTATCGCCTGATATTCCTCAACATTGACCTTTCTATCAAGCGGAATTATGAGCCGCAGTCTTTGATTAGCCGGTTCATGCTTATGCGTGGAATAGATGCAGCTGGCATTGCCGTAGAGCAGTTCCCAGCTGTCCCATATACTCATATCGCCAAAATCAATATCTAATGCAATGACTTGACGGTGTTTAACCTTAGAACGACTTCCCTTTTCAAGATAACCGCCGACAAAACCGCCAACATCCTTTATGTCATCCTGCTTTGACTTCGGCATCTTCTTATAATCTGCAAGTGTCTCTGGGGTACGTACAGTAGTCGAAAGCTTATCAACAAGTGCAGACCAATACATCCTGGTATTTTTCCATTTCTTCTGTTTTCGACTGGTTCCCACAGCTATATCAAGTTCAGTATCGTGATTCATTATCCGTACCCCTTTTCTTAATCTTTCCTATAATATGGGGTCACATAACCCTCTGCGTTTAAAATAAGCCCTGGCGCCCAGTCTAACGGTTCGCCCATGATACTGCACACATCATCTACATTTGCTTCCACAGGAGCTTCTATAATCACCTCATCATGTACATGAGCTACTATTTCATAGCCCGCATCACGAAGCCTCAGCATCGCCTGGGCGAGACAGTCACGCGCAATTGCCTGAACAATATTTTCGACAAGCTTGCCGCCCCATGTATCAGTAAGTTCCCACTTTCTTGATACCTGATTTATGCCTTTGTACGATATCTTAGGACCTTTTTCAGTATCAACGATCTTTGCCCCCTGATAACACAGTTTACGCCCTGAAGGAAGCTTAATAATGAGATTGCCTCGCTTAAATCCAAACAGCACCTTATCAACACCTCTTCTAATCGTCTGTTGATAAATAGCGTCGATTGCTTCATTACCTACTTTTTTCCATAAAGTAGCTATTCTTTTATTGGAATTGCGCCACATTTTTACCAGTTTAGGAAGTTCATCCTCATCAATCCCCATTTCAAGAGCGCCCATTGATTTTAAGGCAGCAGGACCCCCGCCATAACCTAATGCAAGCTCCGCAATCTTCCCTTTTTGTCGTAAATGTCCATTGACACCATGCTTTACCACTGGGACCTTAAACATGGCACTTGCCGAGGCACAATAGATATCGCCATTATTTTTAAATACGTCCTGACGCCACTTCTCATTGGCAAGCCATGCGATTACACGTGCCTCTATAGCGCTGTAATCGGCCACTATGAACTTGCACCCCTCCTTAGCTATAAATGCTGTCCTGATAAGCTGAGACAGTGTATCAGGGACACTTTCATACAAAAGGTCGAGTGTAGCGATATCATCGTCTTTTACAAGCTCACGAACCATATCTAGTTCCTCAATATGATTTTGCGGAAGATTCTGCAGCTGCACTAAGCGACCCGCCCATCTTCCTGTACGGTTGGCACCGTAATACTGAAATAAACCGCGTATTCGATGATCGCCGTTATCAGCTCTTAGCATTGCCTCATATTTAGCAGTACTGGTCTTGCCCAGTAAAAGTTTTAACTGTATAGCCCTTTTGATAGCTGAATCTTCAACAGATTCCAGAAGTTCAGGACCTGTCTTCTTAGTAAACGATTTGCACTCGATACCCGCTTTAGCGAGATACTGCTTAAACTGTGCGGTACTGTTTGGATTGGATAATCCTGTAATCTCCTTCAATTCATTGATATAAGTTTCAGTAATGCCGATATCCATATCCACCGCATTTTTTACAAACCGCTGGTCAATCATGATACCTCTTCGATTTATTTCCTGATCAAGAATATAAATATCACGTTCCCATTCAGGCTGTTTGAAACCCTTAAGATAGTTATAGGCTTTCTGTTCTACCTCGACATCACGGATACAGTATTCAATAAAGGTTTCCCATTTATCCAGATCATGTCTTGGCAGATTTCTTGTTCTCTGACCATTGGCCTTGCTTGGCTTGCAGGGCTTGGAAAAGTAGTTAATTAAAGTTGTTCCTACCGCCATTTTCTGTTCTTCAAAATTTAATGCACCTCCCAGATTATTTAATGAACCTGGTAAACCATTTTGCATTGCAAGCACCATCGTACATATCCACTGCCTTGGGTCAACGTCGATCATGAAGTATTCACCAATACATGTCATTTCAAAGTTTGCGTTATGAGCCGCTTTGACTACATCAGGATCCTCAAGTGCATCTAAAAGTTCATACGGAAATTCATCATTGACCATGTCGATGCATTTTACGGGTCCATCATCCCATGCATATGCAAACAAAAGAATTTCAAAAGACGGATGCGATGCGTAGGCATACACACCCGTCTTGCTTAGATCTAATTCACAAAATGTTTCTATATCAACGTGGAGAATCTTAGATGTCGTAGTCATCTTCATCAGCTTCTTCCTCATCGAAGTCGTCAGCCGTTACACCTTTGCCACCAAGAGCTTCACCGTCTTTTTTGAACTGCACACCGCATAACGCAGCTGATACCCCCTTATTGCCTGCAGTGTCATAGCCAAACAGATCAACAATAACATTTGCATAGCAGCCGCTGTAAATTACATTGTCATCTTCAGTAAGCTGAGTTCTGTCACGATCCACAACAGTAGGACGTTTCTTATTGTTTGCATTAAAGAAATACATCCCGCCGTATACTTCCGGTTCATCATCACGTTCATCATCGCCATCGCGCAATGGACTTTTTAATTTGGCTGGCATTTTATTATCCTTAACCAGCTTAGGAAACTTGTCCTTAGCTACTTCCAAGATAGCTTTTTTAAATTCTTTGATCTGTGGATGATCCTTGGGAACGATAACCTGAGTTGAATATTTAGGCTCCTGCCCCTCCTCCATTGCACGTGCTGTAAACACATTTGCATAGCTTAATCTTACGTTGTTTAATTTAATTCTTTTACTCATATCCATTTATCCTCTTTTCTTAATTTTCTTCTATTTCAAATTCATTTGCGATACTGTACGGTTCACGTTTATCGCTTAATGGTACAATTGTCGGTTTTCCTTTTGGCTTTTCAATTAGATCTGCCAAAAGGGTATTAAAGTTCTTTTTACCAACGACTTTTTCCATTGCGGTTATTGATAATAATTTCTTTTCAAAAAGTACTGACTCAGGATATCCATTAGCCGTCAAAGCGGTCACCACTTTCCCCTGATCTGTATAGGCTCGATTGCTTCTGCCTTCTACAACTTTGTAGCCTGGTACTTCAAGAGTACCGTCCAGTACACCATTGATTGCATAGCTTTCAACATCTTTTAACCAGTTCTGAACGGTTTTCATTCGCCCGAGGATCATTGCAATATCTTCAGGAGCTAATAATGATTTGTCAAGCTTGCCGTCAAGGTCCTCAAATTCATCCTTTACTGTTTCTAAACAGTAGTCGGCAAGACATTTACATTTGTTTCTCAGCTTACAGAATCTGCAGTGATCACCAGCATAAAATTCACCGTCACCAGCAAAAGCAAGCTTTGCAGTTGGAATTACCGTAAGTTCACCCCATTTAATAAGTTCTTCAACTGTTTCAACTGATTCACTGATATTACCGATACGCGGCTGAAAGATACACATTTCCACTTTATCGAACTCATAGATAAAGCCAAACATTTCTACAGCACCTAAAGCATAAAGCATCATCTGAGGGTTATCTTCAGCACTGACCGATACGCCTTTGCCGTATTTGAAATCAATAATGGTCAGTACTCCGTCCTGAACGATGATACAGTCACCGGTACCAAACCCTTCAGGTACATATTTAGAAAAATCAAGCTGTTCTTCAACAAGAATTACAGCATCATCACTTTTAGCCTTTTCAGTTATGTAATCAATGTAGTCATTGGCATAATCAATCATTTCATCACTGAAGGGATCATCTTTTTTAAGCTTGTTTATATTTTTAGTGGCCGTAGCCTTTGCAATAAGTCCCAGATGCTTTCTAAGAAGTATTTCGCATACTTCATGAGCAACAGTCCCCTCTTTGGCAAATTCGCTTGTTGTGTCCGGAAGTTCATCTTCCAGACGTGCGGAAGGCGGACATTTAAGCCACCTTGATGCACCGCTGGCACTAAGAAGTGCGTGGTCCCGTTGGGAATGATCTACAGTCTTATCCATTTTGAATCTCCTTTAGATCTTCCAAATAAACTGCTAATTTATCATCAGGCAGCTCGTCCATTTTTGTATACCCGTACTTAGCTGTCAGTGCCTTAACTTCGCTTTGTTTCTTAGCCTGTACTAATTTAATGCCAAGTTTTTTAATTTCTTTTCTTAATGCGGGATAATTAATGTCCTCATCATTATCTTCTTCATTTGGTTCTTCTACCGGCTTGACCATTTCAACATCACTAACTGATTCTGCTTTTGTCACCAGTTCTGTTTTCACTTCCACAGTTTCCCTGGCCGTGGCATCTACAGGTCTCGCATGACAGGTTTTAGATACTTTATTTGAAGTACCTGACCCTTCAATCGCACTAATAAAACGGTTCAAAAGGCCTTCTAGACCTTTTGATAAACCTACTTCAACTTTTACTTCCATTTAATCATCCTCCAATTTTTATTTTATAAATTCATCAAAACAGTACGGACACAGATACCCGATTTCTGTTTCGATTAAATCATCACATTCATTACCGCAGTCATCACATCGCTGCATGTATCTGTCGGCATCTTCAAATCTTTTTAAATCACTTGTGTCTTCAGTTGACATCTTTAATCACCCCCTTTTATTAGCGCACATGATACTTCCATTAACGCTACAGCTAAAGCTGCCCTTTCCAAAGTGCCATGAAAATTAATGTCTAGATCTAAGTCACCTAGAAACCCTTCATTAGCCCTTAATTTAATTCTAGTTTCTGTACTGTCTCCAGAATACTCCCCTAGTTCAACCTGACCCTCAATACCAACTCCCTGAAAAACATTTATACACACTATCTTTGGCGCCATTCTCTATCCTCCTCTGTTATATCTTTCTATGATCTGGTCCCGATCCTTTGTTACTGTCTCGAGACTGGACTTTAAATTTCTAATTACTAATACCTGGTAAACACTTAGCGCAATGAACATTGCTAAAGCAAATATCAGTATTTTGATAAAAGTACGATCTTTCATAAGAGCATCCCTATAACTCCCGTTAATAATTCCGCTGCTAGATAAATAGCTAATACAATTGTTAAGATACCGCGAGGTCTTAGATTATTGAGGTTCATGGTTGGTGCTCCTCTTAAAGTCCTCAGTCATCGCAATAGATGCTACAGTTTCAATGATTTCATCTAAAGTCATGCCTGAATCAAATAATTCTTTTACTAAAGCCTTAATCTTATCTTCCACTTTGACTTCCTCCTAAATATCTTCTATAATGAAGATGGTTTAATTTTGTTAGGTACTGTTGGCGCAGTGCCTTTTTTTGTACTTTTGTTGTACGCAATTATCAACGCATCAATCAGCTTTTCACTCGGCTCCCGATGCCACTTTGTCATATAATCTTCAAATGCGCCTCGCGGAACATAAATGTATCGCTTTCCGCACTCTGTTATTTTGTAACTACCTGGAAAGGATCCATTAACAACTGCACTAATCACAAAATCCTTACTCAGTCCCGTACGTTCTTTAATCTCTTCAAACGTAACGCCTAGAGCTTCAACCTTTTCCATCTTTCTCACCTCCTTTGATAATTTTTAATTGCTTTATTCACCATTGAAGACGTACGTCTATCCCACCTCTTTTTTTTCTTTAGCCACGTTCTTATACAAGATTTAAGCTTTTTTAGACTTTGTCCCTGCTCAATAAATATCCCTAAAGAATTTGTATCTACATCAATTACTGCACACGTTCTCCTGAACGGCTCAACATAAACATTAGTAATCTGTTTCATCAGTTTCCCTCACCTCTTTCTGTTTAGTCATTAGTTCCGCCCACCTGCAGGTCAAATTTTGAGTTTGAAGAATTGCTTTCTGAGTTTTTAAATTTTCGCCAGCATGGTAATCAAATGCATCAATAAGTTTACAAATACTTAGATAAAGCTCATGATTTCTCTGAATACACTTTAGATTTATATAAAACAAAACAGCTATCACAAATACTAAAATCGTAATTATTAAATTTACA
>ERZ1036412.781-NODE-781-length-16459-cov-143.211046_pt1 | contig 16459 bp, 6 predicted proteins | sample MGYA00514218_ERZ1036412 | MGnify/ENA primary metagenome ERZ1036412 (study PRJEB33795, sample SAMN09464944) | human gut metagenome | host: Homo sapiens | place: USA: Stanford, California | collected 2016-11 | study: EMG produced TPA metagenomics assembly of the... | reverse complement strand
ATGGTTCGGAGTCTGGTGATGGTTCCGAAACCGGCAATGGCTCCGAGTCCGGCGGTGATTCCGAAACCGGCGATGGCTCCGAGTCCGGCGGAGGTTCCGAAACCGGCAATGGCTCCGAGTCCGGCGGAGGTTCCGAAACCGGCGATGGTTCGGAGTCCGGCGGTGATTCCGAAACCGGAAAAGAAGAGGAGTCCGGTGGTGCAGATAAAGAGACTGGAAGCAATACAGATGAAAGTAAGGACGAAACCAAGGAATCTACAGAAGAAACCGAAGAATCCAAAGAAGCGGATGAGAACGGCAGCCATAGCGGCGGAGCAGGCGGTAATCGACCTGCCGGACCTGATGTGCCAGAAAGTACAGAAGCAGAGCTGGAAACCTTACCTGCCGAGGTTCTTTCGAAGCCAGAGGATGAAAAGGAGGCCAGAGAACCAGAAGACTTTTATGATGACCTGATTGAAGAACCGGAAGGAGAGCTGGTCCAGTTTAATGACCGATACCGTACCTACCAAACCGGCGATGGGGAGTATGTGACTGTCATTGGCGGGTATTCCGGACTGTATCAGGATAAAAGCGGAGAGGTCCTTGAGGCCAACAACATGCTGACCGAGGCTGATGTGGAGGATGAGGAAATATCCGTGGCCACAGGTTCCAACGCCAGGAGGATGAGAAGCATGGTATCCGGTGGGACAACTTACCGGAATGAGGATGGGCCGATAAACGTGCTTTTGCCTGAAAAGATGAGCGGCGGACGCGGGTATACCATCTCAAAAGGCAGTGATTCCCTTGAAATAATACCGGAGGGTGGGGATTATACCTTAAGCTGTGTGGGGGATAATGCAATCCGTTATAGCGATGTGTATGAGAACGTGGATGTCCAGTATACCATCCTGAATGGCACTGTGAAGGAGGATATCATCCTGCTGGAGAAGCAGGAAAAGGACAGCTTTTCTTACAAGCTTAAGTCCGGAAGCCTTAAATTCAAGAAAGAAGGTAATTCGGTTATCGCCTATCACGCAAGCGCCAGCGATCCTCTGTTCCGTTTGACGGCTCCTATGATGGTCGATGCGGCAGGGTGCGCTACTGATAAGGTGAAGCTGTCCTATGATTCATCCTCTAAGACAGTCACCATCAAACCGGACCGTAAATGGCTGGAAAGTGAGGCGAGGGAATACCCGGTCCGCATTGACCCGGGAACCACCCTTGTAACACCATCCCAGTTTGCATATGCCATGGTGGGATCTGGCGTACCTAAAACCTACTTTGGTGATAATGGCCATACAATGGTCGGTTACTCAGAGGATTACGGATATTGCCGGGCCTTTATGGAGATAAGTCCTGACTGGGAATCCTTAATGGCAAGACGGGATGAGAATGGTGATGGTCCATCCGTCAACGATGTCCAGCTGACTGTTTATGTGATGACAAAGGATACGGTCCAGCGCAGTGCGTTTATTGCACTTGCACCAGAGCGCGCCTGGAACCAGGAAACAATAAGCTGGTATACGATGCATAACGGTGAGATAGATAAGGCCTTAAATGGCGGGGACCTGCCGCAGCTGGGTGATTATCAATACTCAGAAGGTGAAGCAAAGCCGATGTCCTTTAACATCACGGAAGCATATGATAAATGGCTGCGGGACCCCTCTACGCGTCATGGCCTGATGCTGAAGGTGCTTGCAGAATTACCTTACAAAGACTCCATTGAAGATGTCATGTGGGCTGAAACCATTTATAATGGCTGGAACGCGAAATATGGGCCGAGGCTGGAAGTGGCCTGGTCCGGAGAATTAAATGACAAGGACTTATTAACCCTTCCGATGAGCGAGTTTACCCTGAATGTTGACCCAGGCGTCATGCCAAGTGACGCAGGCGGCAGAAGCACATTAGGCGTCGTACCATGGGGAATATCACAGGCAGGTTCTGAGATTACATATAACCTTTACGAAGCGGAAGGGGATAATGAGACAGACAAAGGCGGCGTGACGGCTGAAGATTCCCTGGCGTATCCGGATTTCCGGAAGGTATCAGATGACTGTATCAATTTCGGATACTTAGAGGGCAACTGGCAGGGTGACCCTGCTTTCATGACAGAAAATCTTCAGACAGATACAAAATATTACATAACAGCACAGGGGGAAGGAAAGGAAGTAATCGAGGATGAGGAAGGCAGCCCCGCGTTAGGGGATGGGACTGAAACCAGCGATTTAAAGACTTCGGATGAATTCCTGTTATATGAAGTGCAGGTCAAAGACGATATTGCCAGGATAGCGAAGCATTATGGAATCCTAATCCGTCAAATCAAAAAAGATAATCAGATGACAGCGGGGCAGCTTACAACGGCCGGGGATATCCTCTTTATCAGGAAACCTCTGACGGATGTCCCATACACATTTAAGATTCCTAAGGATAAGCTGGAGAAATATCTGCTGGAGGCCATACTGGGCGGTTATGACCCGCGTTATGACTTCGGCGGTGACCCGATTAACATGTCGTCCGGCTCCTATTACATGGAGCATACCGATGCGTCCATAGAGGACTTAGGCGGCACCTTTGAAATCTCCAGGAGTTATAACTCAAAGAACCCATTCTTCCGTTCTGAATTCGGAAAGGGCTGGAGTACCCTTGCAGGCGAGAAAATCATGGTCCTGGAGGATGGAAGGATATTCTATTCCAGGGAGGATGGTAAGGGAATCATATTCAAAAAGGCCGGGGATGGAACATACAAGGGGCCTGATGGCTATGATTATACCCTGATGCCGGTCGATTCAATTGAAGTTTCAACCATGGAAAACCCGGATGACGAGGATGAGGAGGAAGAAGGGTTCCCAGGTGATGCGGAAGGTGAAATCCGTATAGCCAGTCCGTTATCTGCTGAATACCGCACAGCCAGCCCGTCCTCCGCGGCTATGAAAATGACACCTGCTGAGGATGAGGAAGACGGGGAAGAGACCGGAGCCGTTAAACCTTCCATCGGATGGGAAATCACACAGCCGGACGGAAGTGTCAAGATATTCAATGCATACGGCCTCCTTGTCACTGAGAAGGACAGGAAGGGCTATAAGACATCTTATGTCTACGACAGCGCTTATCAGCTGCGCCAGATTATCACACCTTCAGGTAAGATTTTTGAGATTGCACAGGATGATGACGGGAAGATTACCGATATCACACTTCCGGATGGCGGGACAATCCACTATGAATTTGATGACCAGGATAACCTTGTTTCCGTGACAGACCCGGAGGGCGGTGTGCGCAGGTATGAATACGACGATGCCAACCACATGACGGCATGGTATGATGAGAATGATTCCATGTTCATACGGAATACCTATGACAGCGAAGGAAGAGTCACTGAGCAGGAAGATGCGTTAGGAAATGTCAGCACCTATTCCTACGAGCGCAACCTAACCATCATGAAAGATAACCGTGGAAATCATGTGCTGTATCATCTGGATGACCGCGGACGGACCGTGAAGGTGGAGTATGCAGACGGCGATACCATACTTACTTCCTATTCCGCTGACAACAGGGTAGCATCACAAACAGATGCCAATGGCATGACCACTTCCTATGAATATGATGAGGAAGGGAATGTACTGACAGAGACAAGACAGGATGGAAGCCAGGCCCATTTTACCTACAATGAACTTAACCTGCCTTTGACCGCCACGGATTATGAGGGGAACACGACCACCTTTGAATATGATGAGGCAGGGAACCTGCTGCTCATGACAGACGGGGAAGGCAATACAACCAGGTATGATTATGATGAACTGAACCGGATTGTGTCCATAACGGATGCTAATGGCGGTACTACAACTTTCAGTTATGAAGATACGCAGGCAGTGCCTTCGTCCATAACGGATGGTGAAGGTAATATAACCAGATACAGTTATGATGAGATGAACCGTCTGTTGGCCGCAACGGACCCGGAAGGTAATACAACCAGCCATGTTTATAATAAGAACGGTTGGGAGATATCCACCCAGGCGGCAGATGGCGGGGAGACTGTTTATGAGTTCAGCCCGGCGGGAGAGATCATCTCAATTACGGATCCCATGGGGGCAAAGGCAGCCTTTGCCTATGACCGTATGCATAATATCATCTCAGGGGAAGACGCCCTTGGGCATACATTGGATTACGCCTATGATTCTAATTACAACAAAGTAAGCGAGACGGATGCCAAAGGCAATACCACACGTTATACATATGATTCCAGGAACCGGATGGCAGGATATACGGATGCTCTGGGCAATGAAGTCACCTTAAGCCTGGATGGGGCGGGTAACATCATTATACAGACGGATAAACGTGGACATGATACGGAATTTGTATATGATATGGTCCTCAACCGGCCTGTCTCATATAAGGACCGGACTGGTGCCTTAACCAGTTATGAATATGACCGAAACGGAAATATCGTCAAGGTTAAGTACCCGGATAAGAGTACGGTCACATATACATATGATAAAGCCGGCCGGATGGTATCAACGACAGCCCGGAACGGACTGGTGACGGAGCTGTCCTATGATGGATGCGGGAATATCATACGGATACAGGATGATGAAACACGGGTGTACAAATACGGGTATGACCATAATAACCGTCTCATCCGCACGGAAGACCCACTGGGCGGCGTAACCCGCTATGCCTATGACGGCGCTGGGAACCAGATAGCCGTAACCGACGCTAATGGAAATACGGCCACCTATGGCTATGACGCGGTTGGCCGCCTGACGGAGATGAAGGATGCCCTGGAAGGGGTTACTGGCTTGGGGTATGACTTAAATGGAAACCTTGTAAGCGGCACAGATGCCAACGGACATTCGGAAAGCTGCTATTATGATGTCCTGGGGCAGCTCCTGGCCCAGACCGATGCGGCAGGCAATGTGACCGCAATGGAATATGACGCCGTTGGAAATATATCTAAGGTAATGGATGCCCTTAAAGGTGAGACTGTCTACGAAACGGATGCCGTACAACGTACTGTAAAAATAACGGATGCGATGGGGCATGACTACCTTTATGAATATGATGGGAACGGCAACCTGCTCAAAACCACTATGCCAGACGGCGATACCGTGTCTATGACATATGATGCGGAGGACCGTATGGTAACCCGCACGGATGAGGCAGGCGTCATCACCCGTTATTCCTATGATTCCATGGGACGTATCACAAAAGCCTCCGATAATATCGGAAACACGATGTCGTATGAATATGACAGCAGCGGCAACCTCATAAAGCAGACCGATACCATTGGCCGGGAAGCTGTCTATGAGTATGACCAGTTCAATCACCTGGTACAGGTGACGGGGACAGACGGAGCCACGACATCTTACACCTATGATGCACTTGACCGGCTGACCAGCGTCACACAGGCGGATGGGACGGTCACTTCATACGAATATGATCCGGTCGGCAACCTGATTAAGACAACCGAGCCAGGTGAGGCCGTCTATACCTATGCATATGACGCCATCAACCGGCTGACAGAGAAGGTGAACCCGTTAGGGGCTGCCACGACTTTCCAGTATGATGCAAAAGGCAACCTCACGGGGAGCGTTGACGGGGAAGGGGCTGTGACCGCTTACGCCTATGACGCCATTGACCGGCTGACCCAGTTTACAGACGGCCGCGGTAACAACACCCAGTATGAGTATGACGAGTTATCCCGTCTCCTGGCATATACCACGCCGGAAGGGAATAAGGAGGAATACCGGTATGACCCGTTAGGCAACCTGACAAAGCGTAAGGACGCAAACGGCCTGATTACGGAATACCAGTATGATGTCATGGGGAACCTGATAAAGGAAATCTCCCCCAAGGGAGCCGTGACCAGCTATACCTATGACAAGCATGACGAACTGACCAGTATCACGGACCCGGCGAAGAATGTTACGACCTACGAGGTGGACCTGAACCGCCAGGTGACGAAGATGACGGCCAAGAACGGCGGTGAGTATACTTATGGCTACGACGCAGTCCACCGGCTGACGGATATCAGCACACCATTGGGACTGACCAGGACATTCACCTACGATACGGCGGATAACGTGGTAAAGGATACGGATAACCTGAACCGTACCACTGCCTATGAGTATGACATCATGCACCGGCTGACTAAGTCCGTGAATGCCAAGGGCGGGGTGTCCACCTACACCTATGATATACGTGGCAACCGGAACGGCATGACCGATGCCCTGGGATACAAGTGGAATTATACCTATGACCTGGTAGACCAGCTGACAAAGAGCGTGGATCCGGAGGGCAAGGCAACCGAAGTGGCCTATAACCTGGTGGGAGAGATTTCATCCATTACCAAGCCAGGGGACCGCAGGACCAGCCTGGGCTACGATGGCAACTATAACAGGACCACACTGACCGACCCCAAGGGATACGTCTATGAATACACGTATGACAAGGACAACCGTCAGGTGGGATTTAAGAACCCGCTGGAGGAGACTATCATGGCCGCCTATGACCCGGGAAGCCGTGTCACCAGTGTGACGGACCGCATGGGGCTTACAGAAGCATACACCTACGATCCGCATGGGAATACCCTGAGTGTGAAGGCCGCCAATGGCCTGGTGACCCGGTTCAGCTATGATATCCTGGATAACCTGGTGCGTGTGACCATGCCGAGTGAGCTGACCACTACCTACACCTATGATGTGATGGGGAATGTGACCTCCATGACGGATACCATGAAGCGCACCACTGCCTATACCTATGACCTGGAAGGCAACATGACCAGCATCCATGACCCGTCCGGGCGGACTGAGCGGATGGGATATGACATCGGGGGGCGCATGACCTCCTACATAAGCAATGGCGGGAACAAGGTATCCTATGATTACGATGTCCTCAACAGCCTGGTGGAGAAAGCCTATGAGGACGGGGACGGCAACGCCGTGAATGAAGGTGTGGTGTACGGTTATGATGTCCTGGGCCAGCGTGTTTCCATGATGGACCGAAGCGGGGACAGCAGTTATGAATATGACGGGCTTGGACGGATTACCAAGGTGACCACCGGCTCCGGTGAGGTCACCACCTATGCCTATGACGGATGTGACCAGCTGGAGAGCATCACCTATCCGGATGGGAAGAGTGTCCGTTATGAATACGATAAGAATGACAACCTGACAAAGGTGACAGACCGAACCGGCGCCGTCACCACCTATGTATATGATGCCATCAACCGTGTGACGGAAATCCACCGCCCCAACGGGGTGAATACCTACAACACCTACAATGCCAGGGACCAGATTGTATCCATGGTCAACCGGTGCGATGAGTGTGAATGGATTGTCAGCCGGTATGATTACACCTATGATGACCGCGGGTTCATCGTGGCGGAGGACGCGGTTGAAAGCCTGTATGCGTATGCCTGGGATGACAAGCATGACGGGAAGCATGAGAGCTGGCACGATGACCTGTTCCCGCACGGCAACAAGCATATCAACAAACATGACAAGGACGGTATCTACAACTTCCAGATCGTAGAAACGAAACGTGCCTTCACATACGATGATGACGGCAAGCTCCTGACCGCAACCGAGAATGAGGACCGCCAGGGCCGGTATGACTATGTGTTCAAATATGACGACATGGGAAACCGTATCTTCTACAGCAAGGCGCGGAACGGAAGCGTGCAGGAAAGCGCGGAGTACACCTACAATGCATCGAACCAGATGGTAAAGGTCCGGGAATACGACGGGAAGCATTACAAGAACGTGGAATACACTTATGATGCCGATGGAAACCGGATCCTGGAAGAGGAAGTCAAGCCGGATGGGAACCGCAAGGTGGAGAAGAGCTATGAGTACAGCGTGGAGAACCGTCTTAAGGCAGTGCGTGATGCCCACGACCTGCTGGTGGCCATGGCCTATGACGGCGACGGGAACCGCATATTCCAGCTGAACTACAACCTGCATACCGATGATGACTGGAAGGGGAATTCCGGAAATGGGAACGGAAACAACAAGGACAACACCGGAAGCGGCAACAACGGCAATGGAAACGGCAATAAGAAGGGCGCCGCGGCAGCCATCGCAGAATTCTTTACCGGTGAAGAGCCGGAAGCGGGGAAACTCGGTGCCGGCGTAAGCCAGGCATTGGCTGAGCGTCTCTTCAGTGAAGAAATCCTTGGAGGACTGGCGGAAGGTTTAGGAATCCAGGAGGAGACTGTAACAGCCCAGGAGGAGGCAGGAACAGACAGCAGTGATACGGCCAACGCTGACTATGGGCAAACCATGACTGCGACACCAGGCAATGCAGCCCCGGGTGCCGTAAGCCCAGGCAATGCGGCAGCCAGCTATGCCGGAAAGAATGATAACGGCAATAACGGGAACGGCGGCAATGGGAACCATTATGGCTGGGGGAACGGAAACAATGGAAACGGAAACGGCAACAACGGAAATGGCAACGGCAACAGCAGCACCGGAGGAACCAATGACAATAATGGCAATGCTAACGGAAACACCAATAATACAGGCGGGAGCCAGAACCAGAGCGGCATCCTGTTCCCGGTGGCGGGCGAAGTATCCGAGCTGGAGCAGGAACTGATTGACATGATTAAGACCACCGGGAAACAGAAGAATTATGAGCTGGTGGAATATGTCAATGATGTGAACCGCGACCATGTGGAAGTGTTGATGGAGCTGAATATCAATGGTATAATGGATACGGCATACAGCTACGGGAATGAACGCCTGACCAATGAGCGTTTCACTGGCTGGACCGGCTACTATACCTATGACCCAAGAGGCAGCGTGACCGGTGTGACAGGAAGTGATGGATATATCTGGCAGTCGTACCGGTATAATGCCTTTGGAGATATCACGTTTGGCAAGCCGCAGTATAACAATGTCTACAGCTACAATGCGGAGAGCTTCAATCCCAATATGGATGCCCAGTATTTAAGGGCGAGATATTACAGCGTGAAGACAGCCGGATTCATCAGTGAGGACAGCTACCTGGGAGATATCACAGACCCGTTGACACTGAACCGGTATAATTATGTGAAGAGCAGCCCGCTGAATTATATTGATCCTAGTGGCAGAACTGCATTTATAGTTTATTTTCCAGATGAGGATCAATGGAGTATAGTACCAGAAAATAAAATCTTAAACTTTGGATATGACGTAGTAGGGATTCTTCCTTTTGGTTCACATATAGCTAATGGTTCTAAAATGTTTATAGGGTCTTTGGTTAATGGAGAACCATATGATATGGATACTACTATAGCTCAACAGGTAAAAGAAGGAATATCTTCTGGTTTATCAGACGTGAGTGACTTATGGGCACTTGCTGGATATAGTAATCCATTTTCTGCAGGAGTTGCTATTGTGACATCTATTGATAGTATCGCAACTATAGGGGTAAACCTGTCTTCTAATTCTGAGATAGTTAGTCAAATAACTACAATAAGATATGCCAATTTTTTGATTACGGAGAATAAGGAGACACTAATAGAAAGGTACAATACTCTTTATAGTTTTGTAGAAAAATGTGTGGATAGTGGTTTGTTAACTTATAATGTTGATTTGTGCGGCTCAGTATATGAAGATTCTATCTATATTGCAGATGATTATGCATTTGAGGAGTTAATCGATGATATGGATAACGAATTTATTAAGAATGTAGAAATGGGGCTTGGAGGATATGCTAATGATATAGTCATTCATACCCCAGATAATATTACTGATTCAAATTCATCAAGAGATTCAATAGTATCATTAGAACCGATAATATTAAGACCCGGTTCCGTAGTAACAATAGAACCGGAGGGAACAAATTATGAAAGGACAGCTGTTGATTTATCAAAATAAAGAATATTTTTATTCTTAATAACTAAGTCTATGTATTAGGAGGAATATCTATTGGAAAAATGTAGAATTGCTGTCAAACAGAAGTGAGCCAATACGTTAAAGGAGAAAAGTAATATAATGATAAAAATTTTGAACACCTTGCTATATTATGTTTTAATGTATATAGCCTTTGTAGTAGGAATACTGGCAGGTGTTGCAATGAGAGGGCATGAACTGACCAAACAGATTATAAAATTTTCTTTTATTGGGGCACTTATAGGTTGTTGTATTGTATTTATAGCTTCATCTTAATACATAATACAACATTTATATCGTATAAAGCGACTATTTGTAAGGCTGGATGACTTGAATTATCCAGCCTCATGATAGTTAGGAGGCCTCCAGAGGGCATCCCAGGCCGGAGGCTGTAACGAGTCGCTTGCATCTGTATCAGCCAGTGCGATGGATTTCCTGATGAGTATGCTCTATGGTGCAGTTGCGGCTACATACGAAAATGAAACAGCATTTAACCTGCCAGTGAACTTCATGAAGAATGTGACGGAGCAGGAGCGTTCAATATCCTTCATGGACTTCATGCGTGACTTATCAAGTAACACTCTGGCTTTCGAAATAGGTCGGCTGATAGGGGATTTGGCAAGTGTGCATGGAGGATTCCATCTGACACTCGGCGGGTTCGGAATATTAGCAGCCGCTGGCGTATCAGGGCAGATAGAGATAACCCCTGCAGGTATCGCAATCTTAGCAGAAGGAACTATACAGGACAAATGGAGATATCGACATTCCATACGATATGAAGCAGTTTCGCTATCGTTGAGAAAGCTATTGCGGGTTTGGTAGAACATGGAGTAACGAAACCAGTTAATATTCCATGGAATTAAAATTAATGGAGGGATATTTTATATGGATAATATGAGTAACTTGCAGGATTAACACCCTTACAGCAAGAGAATTGCATGCTTTGGTGATGAAGGATGAATCCAAAAGTTTTCTAAATTTGGCCGTTTTGTATTATGAAATATATTCGCCCGGCTTTGACGGGCGATGTCCCCTAAGGTTATGCGTTTTCCAGTACAACCTCTTTAACCTGCACACTTTTCGACCCTGGCTATATTGCCTGATTTGGGGAGAAATGCCTTTGTTCCACATCGGCTCAATGAGCTGGAATACCCGCTTCATGGCCCATCTTTCCGAGCTGGGTCTTAAAACCGGCACACGGGCCGTTACGGTGCGTCACAGGGCCAGGAGACGGCGGGGAGGAACCGCTTGCCGGCATATGGTTGGGATATCCGCCCTGTTTTTCAGGAGAAATCCGGAAACAGGCTGAGTATGGCGATTGAATCAAGCTATTTTCTTGTCAGACGGAAAATCAGCAGTATTTTAGAGGCGTTGGGCGGCAGAATTAATAAGGAGCATTTGAGTGCAATTGCAAACGGGGATGGGGGTATGATTATAGCCACCGCAGTATATCGGATTTACACCTAAAAACGAGAAACAATATTACACAGCTATGCATTATATGGCAAATGTATCTTTATATATGTATCATAGTATGTCTGATGACAATTTATATATTCTAATCACGAAGAACCGTGAACAAGTAACCATTAACATAATAGGAGCGGTGTGGTACATCGCGACCGCCTGCCTTGCATCAGTATACAACAAACTGATAAGCAAATTAGGCGCAAATAGCAATAAAAGCATGAGTAAAAAAGCAGGGAGGCATACGGCATGTGGATTAAAAATAATATTACAGCTAAAATCATAAAGTTAACCTTACTCACAACTATTTGTATAGTATCTCTTTCTTTCTCTTCTCTGGCCAATACAAATTACTATGCCGGGGGTGAACCAGGGGTCCAGATGGGCATGCAGGTTGAAGGTCAATTAGCATACAGCCGGGGATCCAGATATTATGATGAGTTTAAACTATCAGACAATACTCTTTTAAAGAATCAGTGGCTGTGTTCGGTTTCCGATACTTACTTTAACGACTATGATATATCATGGTATTATTTTGACAAAAATGGCAGAACGCTAAAGAGGTGGCAGACAATTAATGGAAAGACATATTATTTAGACGATAGTATTGGACAGGCAGAATATGGATGGTTTAAATATAATGAAGATTGGTATTATTTTGAACCCAATACAGGAATTATGCAGACTTCCGGTACATATGAGAAAGATGGAATACTGTATAATATAGGTTCTGACGGAAAGGCACATTTTGCATCCGAGTATTCGGCTGAAGGTGGATGGAGGGAAGAAAATGAAAAATGGGTGTTCTACCGGGATGGAGGGAAGGTAAAGAATGATTGGATTTCTGATTTAGGCATATGGTATTATTTCGATTCCGACGGATATATGGTTGGTGACCAGATTTGCAGCATTGATGGAAATCTATATAGTTTTGCAGGAAATGGCCATATGGAAACCAACATTGAAAAATTCTATAATGGGGTCAATTATTACTTTGGTGAAGACGGGATTGGTGTGAGAAAAGCCCATAAATATGATAATATCTATCGCCATAATGAGGTTGTTCAATGGTTCAATGCTACATATGCAATCCTCACCAAATCAAATAATGGAGCATGTACCTATCTTGGGGGATATGCTAAAAATTCTTCTTTCGATTCATATGAGGGTGTATTAGAGTTACTCCAGAGAGATTGGGGGATAACGGACAGAGCCTCCGGGGAAAATGCAGTGGCCAATCTGCTCCTGTCCGCACAAAATGCGGATCATTCAACCAAAGCCTGGTACTATAGCCGCGCCATGCAGCTAAGCGCCTGGTTCTATCTTGTAGACTACTGCACGGAACAGGAAAGCCTAGACAGGCAGTTAGAGATTGCCAAGATGATACAGCCTGAATTTTCTTCATGGGATGACTTCAATCGCTCATACATGAATGGATACCAGAAATGGTCAAACAATGAAGAAAAAATAGAAAACCGGCAGTTTATTTATAATTACCTTAATAAATTGGATGACGGACCGTTTACTATCAGGTGGAGTGTTTCATTAACAAAGACCTGGTAACCATTGACTCCTTTGTCCTGCGTCACGCAGGAAGCGGAATCCAAACATGACCTGGCAGCTCACATGGTTTGCCAGGTCATGCCTGTATTTCAGGAGAAAAAGACTTTGAATTCGTCAAGGGAAGATGCTTGCGGGAGCCGTTTAGGCGGAGAATAGCTAATAGTGTCCAGGAGCCGGCAGACCGTCTGGACGGAAACACCGGTAAGTTCTGCGATCTGTTTTGTGGAAAAGGTCTGGCGAAGCTGGGAAACAATGTAGAATGCAAGCCTGCGGTGGTAGCTGGGCAGGAGAGAGTAGGATTCCGTTGAAACATTTGCTGCAGGAGGGGAAGAGATAGTGCCGTTAACGAAGAGCCAGTATTACCTGTTTACCCTATAAGGGGGTATCCTGTACCTCTTGAAAGCGGTAATCATGAATCCGTTTAGTTTTAGTCCCACAGTGGGGATAAGTGTTGATGGAGCTGAACATCAATGGTATAATGGATACGGCATACAGCTACGGGAATGAACGCCTGACCAATGAGCGTTTCACTGGCTGGACCGGCTACTATACCTATGACCCAAGAGGCAGCGTGACCGGTGTGACAGGAAGTGATGGATATATCTGGCAGTCGTACCGGTATAATGCCTTTGGAGATATCACGTTTGGCAAGCCGCAGTATAACAATGTCTACAGCTACAATGCGGAGAGCTTCAATCCCAATATGGATGCCCAGTATTTAAGGGCGAGATATTACAGCGTGAAGACAGCCGGGTTCATCAGTGAGGACAGCTACCTGGGAGATATCACAGACCCATTGACACTGAACCGATATAATTACGTTAAGGGAAGCCCTTTGAATTATATGGATCCGAGTGGACACTCTGGTTTAGATATCTTTACACCACCTAGCAAATATGTCCATACAGGTGATATACCGGTGGCAAATGACAGTAATGCATCCTATGACATAACAAAGAAGGCAAATACGGAAGCAGCCTGTTCAATCATCAACTCTTGTATAAATGATAATCAAGGCGCATTTATGGGGGTTACAGCAGGTGTAGCATTGGTTGTACTGACGGCACCTGCTTCAGCACCTGTCCTAGCCGTAATTGGGGCTGGGATGGCAGGTGGGGCTGTTGGTATGGTTATAGGAGGGGTTCTCGAAAAAGGAATCAGCAGTGCAGATATAGCCAGGACTCTAAAAACAAAATATAATATTGACGTCACAGAACGTCAGAATCTGGATTTGGATTCATTGCCATCCGAGGTCAAAGACTTATGCAGCCAATATGATAAGAACTTTGAAGATATGGAAGGTTATTTTAAGACAGGGTCAGTGCTCATGGGGCTGGGAGTGGCATTTTATAAGGCAGGATATTTCCTTGATTCCCTTCAAGCATCCATTGCAGAGAAATCAAAGAAGGCATATGAGAGCCTTAAAAGTTGGTTCAATAAAACATTTAAGGGGGAAAGTGGACCTGGAGTTTGGGAAAAGACTAATGAAGCGATGAGTGACGCATCCAGAAATTATCAAAAGTTTGTCACTGGTGCTGAAGATGGTATGGTTTATAAAGTAAATGATGTCAAATTTGATGGATTTAAAAACGGCATACTCATGGAAGCGAAAGGAAATTATTCACAGTTCGTAAATAAAACAACTGGAAAATTTCAAACTTGGTTTAATGGTAAAGAATCTTTAATAAGCCAAGCGAACCGGCAATTAAATGCGGCAAATGGCACTAAAATACAATGGTTCTTTAATGATGAGGTGTCATTAAATGCTGTAAAAGATCTGTTTAAAAATGAAGGTATAACAGATATCGAGTTAATACTTAAACCAATGCAATAAGGAGTTAAAATATGATTGATACATACACAATGATATTATGGGCCAAAGCTAACAATAACAAGATAGACACTCAAACAAAACAAGTATTTGATATATTATCTACTTTAAGTCAAGTGTCTTATCTTAGACCTAAATACCTAACAGCTAATAGAAAAAAGAATACCACAGAATTTGAATTAACTCTTGATAATGTGGAGAAACTGATTACTAAAAAACGAGATAAACAGTTTGAGGAATTGGGCTCAAAAATATCTTTTTTTACATCATTAAATGATGATGAATCTGTAGGTATTTCAATAAGTATAGGCGTTTCCAAAGCCAAGTTTCAAAATACTATAGTGTTAGATTTAAATTTTGATTATAAAGAACAAAGCGTAGAAAAATTTGATGAATTATCGGAGGTATTTAAAAAATTAGTGAGTGTATTTGCCCCTTTTTATGGCTGTATTACAAGTAGGAGTAATAGTAGTATGTTCGATACATATTATGATAAGATTAATAACTCTCCAACTTCAATTTTTGATATAAATTATTGGGGTGAAGATATTGTTAATGATTTACCAATTAGCGAAATACGAAAAAAGGTTTTTGAATGTATAGAGATTAATAGTGGGTATTACATTAGATTACAAAAGGAACCGATTAATATATCTAATATAAATCATATGAAATTACAAAAAGATATAAATTGTTTACTTGGATTTTAAAATGGAACAGGGTTGAGTTATATTTTTTAGCCATTCAAATTACTTGCCCGGCTTTGTCGGGTAATGTCCTCCGGCTGGGTGGCATCAAGCCACCCGGCCTTTAACCCGCACACTTTTCGACCCTGACAATTCCGCTTGATTTGGAGGAAAATCTTCCTGATACACATCGAGCCAGAAAGCCAAAATACCTGCCTCATGGTACATCTTTCCGAGGTGGGCCTTAAAGCTGGCACACGGGCGGTCACGGTGCGTTACAGGGGTAAGAGAATGGCGGGTAGAGATAGGGTATCGGTGTTCGGACGGAAAGCTGCTCTGTTTTTCAGTAAATAAATGATATTCGATGATTGAGCCTGACTGAATTAAAGGTTTTTCTTGCCAAAAGCCGGGAAATGCCTTAAAACCGTGGGTCTCAGCAGTATCTGCGCTGTCTGCTGGTATAAGTTTTTCTGGAAACCCGGAGAAAGTTATTCAAAAAACAAGGGCATCCAGCATAACAAATTCCGGCTTTTCCACCCAGCGAATTCCATGTTTTCAGCGATGCTTTAGAGATGCCGGGTGGCAGAATTCTGAAAACCACAAAAGCTGGGTGCCGCCAAGCCACCCATGAATAACGATTTTCATCCTTTTTCGACCCATTGAAATTCATTCGTCAGTAAGATTTCAGTAAAAAAAACGCAAGGGAATTGAAATTGACACTTCGGATAGTTCCATGGTACAATGGCGCACACCCGGGGGTTTAAGGGGGTAAAAACACACCGTTTTCTATGCCCTGGAAACACAGATATTGCAGAAAGAAGAACAGAAAAAAAGAACACTGCCGATGAGGGTATGAAAAAAAGTCTGTAAATTGAAATCTTCTATGATAGGTTAATGAGAAAGGTAGGTGGCTGTCGTGACCACCTACCTTTACTATACGGATGCTTTTGGCTTCTGTCAAGATATTTTGGAAAGATCTATCAAATGTGGTACACTTCTGATATAAGATCGTAAGCGTCAAATAAGATGGTGGATAGAAAAATAACCACTAACCCTCTATACTA
>ERZ1036412.745-NODE-745-length-17315-cov-7.527115_pt1 | contig 17315 bp, 15 predicted proteins | sample MGYA00514218_ERZ1036412 | MGnify/ENA primary metagenome ERZ1036412 (study PRJEB33795, sample SAMN09464944) | human gut metagenome | host: Homo sapiens | place: USA: Stanford, California | collected 2016-11 | study: EMG produced TPA metagenomics assembly of the... | reverse complement strand
AAATTTCTTTTCCAACTCATTTCCATAATGTTTAGCCAGCTGAATGAAGTAACGATGAGCTTCATTCAGATGCATGTCTTTTCTGTATGCCACATAGATATTCCAGTTAGGGCGGGAGGACAGGTGAAACCAGGTGCAGTTGGTACTGTACGGACTTACCAGAACCCGTGACTGGGGAAGGATTGTGCAGCAGAATCCGTTGCTTACCAGCTGTATCAGGGCATGGTTCATGGCAGACTCAATCAGAATATGAGGCTGGTACCCTGCTTCCTTGAACAGGGGGTCAATCACCTTGCGCATGGTAGATGAAGCGAAAATCAGGGAGAAGCTGTCCTGCCTGAAAAGACGCAGGTCAATGGTGGACAACGGCTCTCCGGGGGCGGAGGCGTATTTTGCCATTGGATGTTTTTTGGGAATTCCCAGCACCAGATTCTCATTATAGAGTTTAATATATTCCAGGTCTATCTTATCTGAATCAGCCAGCATAATGATTCCAAAGTCCAGATGCCCTCCCAGAAGAAAATTATGCTGGTCAGACACCATTCTCTCTAAAAGATTAAAGGTAACTCCCGGGTATCTGTGGTTAAAATCCGGAAAAACCGAGGTGAAAATATCAATTCCATGTTCATGGGTGAGCCCCAAGGCAATTTCTCCCACCACATTGCCTTTTAAATCTTCCAGCTGCGCATATGTATTTTTCTTGATGCGCAGTATCTCCTTAGCGCTGTCGATATATAATTTTCCGGCCTGTGTTGTTCGCAGATAATGTTTATTCCGGTAGAAGAGCTGCTGACCCAGCTCTTTTTCCAGTTTAATCAGCTGCTGGTTCAGTCCGGACTGCGTAATGAATAATGTTTCTGCTGCCCTTGATATATTCCCGCATTCTGCGATTGCGACTATGTATTCCAACTGCTTCAAATCCATAAAAAATCCCCCTTGTCCAAGCTGTACAAAGATGGATGGAAAATCGCCATCCATTCCCGGTGGTAAGTGTGCAAAATGACAAAGTTATTAGTAGTAAAACTACTTACAAATATAATTATTAGTAACTTTACTTCTTATTATACTACAGATATAATAAAAATACAGCAAGAAAATGCAGTGAATTAAAAAAGATGAACAAAAGGAGAGGGGAAGATGAAAAGTATTAAATGGCTGGATAAGAATTTCGAATTAATGATACTGGCAATTATTCTGGTAATCATGAGTCTGCTGTCATTTACAAATGTAATCATGCGTTACTGTTTCCACCATGCACTCAGCTGGTCGGACGAGGTTTGCTGTTACTGTCTGGCGCTGTCAGCATTTTTCTGTCTCCCATGTGCTGTGCGTATGGGGACAAGTATTAAAGTAGACACATTTGCGGCTATTCTTCCAAAACATGTACAGAGTGTGCTGGAGATTGCCTGCAATGTGGTGATGATTGGATTTCTGGGATGGTTTTTGAAAGGAACAGTGACTATTATCCAGAATGCGGCAAAGATTAAACAGGCCAGCCCGGCGCTGCAGATTCCTTTGTCATATCTCTATGGAATCATGGGATTTGCGGTTGCATTGGCAATATTACGGTATATACAGGCCATTGTTAAATGTATTGTCTGCAGACAGAAAAGCAAGGAGGTAATGGAATAATGGCTATTGGTGTTTTTTTCATCCTGCTGGCAGTCCTGCTGGTCGCCGCCATGCCGGTGGGAGGTGTTTTTGGAATCATGTCCATACTTCCGAGCATCATCAATCCGTCCTTTCCATATGGCGCGGCGGATGTGGCCCGAAGCATGTTTGCCGGTATGAACAGCTTTACGCTGCTGGCAGTTCCCCTGTTTATGGTATCCGGCATGATTATGGCAGAGGGGGGACTGTCGGAACGGCTCTTTAATTTCTTTGCATATTTTATCGGCAATAAGACAGCCGGTTTTCCATGTGCTGTTATCGTTACATGTATGTTTTACGCGGCTATTTCAGGCTCCTCTCCGGCCACTGTATCGGCAGTGGGAGCAATGAGCATCCCGTTTCTTGTAAGCATGGGATATGAGAAAATTTTCGCTGCATCCATTGTGACGGTTGCAGGAGGGCTGGGAGTTATCATTCCTCCAAGCATTTCCTATATTGTTTATTCCGCGGCAGCAAACGCATCGCCCTCTAAACTGTTTACTGCGGGAATCACTCCGGGGATTCTGATCGGATTCAGTTTGATGGTTTACAGTTATTATTACTGCAGGAAGCACGGGGAAGATAAGGAAAAGCTTCTGGCTAATTATAATGAAATACGGCAGAGGGGATTTTGGGCGCTGTTAAAGGATAGCTTTTGGGCGCTTCTGACACCGGTCATTATTTTGGGAACGATTTATTCGGGGATGTGCAGTCCTACGGAATCCGCTGTCATCAGTGTGTTTTACGGATTGTTTGTCTGCATCTGCATCTATAAATCCATAAGTCTGAGGAATCTTGGAAATGTATTCATGTCAGGAGCAAAGACCTATGTAAACATATTGTTTGTAATTGCGGCTGCCACCTCCTTTGCCAGATGTCTTACCATGCTGCGTTACCCCCAGTCCATCAGCCAGTACGTACTTGCGGTATCTGATAATAAAATCGTGATTTTATTAATCATGAACCTGATTATGCTGGTATGCGGCATGATCATTGACAATATCCCCAATATTATGATTTTGACTCCCATACTGGTGCCGATTGCAACGGCTGTCGGGGTTGACCCCATTCATTTCGGCATTATTATGACGTGCAATCTGGCAGTTGGCATGGTGACGCCTCCCATGGGTATCAACCTGTTTGTGGCGTCGGGCATGACAAAGATACCGATGCTGAAATTGGCAAAAGCAACTGTTCCATTCTTAATTGCATTTATAATATCTCTGCTTGTAATAGTATTTGTCCCTCAGATATCCATGTTCCTGCCTGGCCTGGCTGGTTAGGAACAAACACATTTTATAAAAAGGAGAATAGTGATGAGAAAATTAGCAGCAATGGTGGCAGTGTCTATGGTAATATCCCTGTCGGGATGCGGTTTTTCAGGAAGTGATGGAGGAAAAGTAAGCAGTACTTCCGGAGCTCCCCAGACTGAAGCACAGGCAGAAGCACAGGCAAAAGACGATGGTTCGGCGTCCGGAACTACAGGAGAATTTCCGGAATATCACTGGACAGCAGCCATGTCGGTGGCTGAAAACACTATAAATTACATGATGGTTGAAAAATTTGCTCAGCTCCTGGATGAACGGTCAGGGGGAAGGATTACGGTTGACATTTACCCCGGAGGGCAGCTGGGCAATACAACCGAATTTACGGAAGCAGTTATCGGCGGTTCCATCGATATCGGTACAGGCATGACAACGGACCTTGTTGACTTCATACCATCCTACGCTGTCTTTGACATGCCAAATCTTTTCGCCAATGTGGAACAGATGAGAGCCGTGCTGAGCGGTGGCCTTGTAAGTGCTTTGGATGAATATAATAATCAGGGAGGAATTGAGATGCTGGGCTTTTCCGATGCCGGCTTCAGACAGCTTACCTCCAATAAACCAGTGCATCAGCTGGCCGATTTACAAGGTCAGAAAATTCGTGTCATGACGAATCAGTACCACATTGCGTATTGGAATGCCCTTGGCGCGGCGGCAACTCCTATGCAGTTTACGGAAGTGTTTATGGGACTTCAGCAGGGAACCATTGACGGGGAGGAGAATCCTTATATGAATATCGTGGGCAATAACATGCAGGAGGTCCAGAAATATGTAATTGAGACAAATCATATCGGCCATATTATTACATTTTTCATGAATTATAATTTGTATCAGAGCCTCCCGGAAGATGTAAGAGCTCTTGTGGATGAATGTGCTGAGGAGGCAACGGCCTATGCGAACAGCAAGGCAGATGAGAGTATAGCAGAATATAAGAAAACATGTGAAGACGCCGGATGTGAGATAATTGTCTTGGACGACAAGGTGATGGGAGAGTTAAAAGAAAAAGCATCCGTGGTTATGACATGGTAAGGGAAAACACGGGTGATGAGCTTGTGGATCAGCTGCTGGCAGCAATCAATGAAGCGAAATAAGGAGTAAACAGGTGGGAACATTATTAATCAGAAGTGGAAAAGTATATAATCCGGCCAGGCATGAATGGAGCTATAAGGATATTGCGGTTAAGGATGGAAGGATTATGGAAGGACTCCCGTCAGGAGACTGTGAGGTGGTGGATGCTTCTGGTTGTATCGTCACAGCAGGACTGATTGATTACCATGTTCATTATTTTAACCATGGTACAGAAAACGGTGTAAATCCGGACGCGGCCTCCTTTCCATGCGGAATCACCACCGTTGTGGACGGAGGAAGCTGCGGCGCTGCCAATTACGAGATGTACCGCAGGAGCGTGATGTCTTTCAGCGATGTGCGTATTTTGAACATGCTCCTTATGGGAAGCGGGGGCCAGACCACGAATCAGTATCCGGAACGCCTGGAGGAACGGTATTTTGACCGTGACAAAATACGCGCATTGTTCAGGACATACCCGGACAACCTGGTAGGCCTGAAACTGAGACTGTCAGCGGACATCATCGGGGAGAATGAGGCGGAGAAATCCCTGAGAGCTACGGTTGCGGTTGCAGAGGAACTTGGCTGTAATATATGCGTACATATCACGGACCCCGCGATGGATTTGGAGAAGCTTGCAGGGATGCTGCGCAGGAAAGACGTGATATGTCATGTCTATCAGGGAAAGGGCAGAGAAACGATTCTGGATGAGAACGGAGCGGTTCGAAAAGGAATCATGGATGCAAGGGAGAGGGGAGTATTATTTGATGCCAGCAACGGCTGTAATAATTATGACCTGGAGATCTCCCGGAAGGCCGTGAAACAGGGATTTATACCGGACATTATCAGTTCTGACATCAATACCGCTGGTTTTTATCTCCAGCCCCTTCACAGCCTGCCAAGGATAATGAGCAAATATCTGGATATGGGAATGTGCCTGGAAAAGGTGCTGGATGCAGCAACCGTCTGCCCGGCACAGCTGATTGGAAGGGAAGAACTGGCGTCCCTGGACATGGGCAGTACTGCGGATGTGGCCATTCTTAAGCTGGTAGAAAAGGAGGTATGTTACAGCGACCGGAATGGACATACATTTACCGGACATCAGGTCATTGTTCCGACCATAAAAGGCGGCAAGGTAATGTATTGCCAGGCTGATTTTACATAAAACAGAAGGAAGTAAAGATGATGCCCAAAATCATTAAAATGGAAGTATATGTCATTACCGCCATTGTTGCATTAGCCAGGGCGGTTGAAAATACGGTCAAGTTCCGCAATCCGTTTCTTTGCCTGTCCAACCAGCGCCGCCTGCGCTTCATTTCCTTTTCCATCGCTTCATGGGTATTACGGAAAATCTTCTGCTGTGAGCAGTCGCCGGAGAGCCGGAAGCCGTAAACACCGTTTTGCAGCATTGCAGCACACGCATTAAGCATTTGTTCAAATATCAAGGGCATTTCAACAGGGGTGTATGGTATGTTACGCAATAGGGGCGATTTGCCCTGCATTTATGCGGTAAATCCTAGGTGATGTGTTAGTACAAATGCTTCCTTATCACTGTAAAACCAAGTGTTTTGTCCTGTCTTTTTTCAGAAAACCATGGATTCTCAGGACGCTATATACTATAATAAACAATCAGAAGGGGAAAACAATAATAGTAACCAACAAAAGGTAACCAACAAAAGGAAACCAGGAGATACCATATGCCAAATATAATTGAGATAACCGATTTTGCCGCTCCGGAGCTTGATGTTTACGCCCGGCTTACAGAGGGGCAGCTGCTGAACCGCCACGAACCGGACAAGGGCATTTTTATAGCGGAAAGTCCCAAGGTCATAGAGCGCGCTCTGGACGCGGGGTGCGTACCCATATCCATGCTGATGGAAATGAAGCATGTGGAAAGCCAGGCCAGGGAAATCATCAGGCGCTGCGGTGATATTCCTGTGTATGCAGCAGAATTTGACGTGCTGACACAGCTGACCGGATTTCATCTTACGCGGGGGATGCTGTGCGCAATGTACCGTCCGCCTATGCCCGGGCCTGAGGAAATCTGTGCAGGCGCGCGGCGGATTGCTGTGCTGGAACATGTCATGAATCCCACCAATGTAGGTGCCATATTCCGTTCCGCTGCAGCCCTGAACATGGATGGAGTCCTGCTGACATCTGCCTGCAGCAATCCTCTGTACCGCCGTGCCATCCGGGTGAGCATGGGGACTGTATTCCAGATACCCTGGACGTTTCTGGACAGCGGATTATCCTGGCCTCAGGAGGGAATTGGACGTTTGCATGAGCTGGGATTTAAGACTGCGGCAATGGCTTTAAATGATGATTCTGTCAGCATTGATGATGCAGGATTGATGTCAGAGGAAAAGCTGGCCATTATCCTGGGCACGGAAGGGGACGGGCTGGCAGCAGGGACCATTGCTGACTGCGATTACACGGTCCGCATTCCCATGTCCCATGGCGTGGATTCCTTAAATGTTGCAGCAGCAAGCGCGGTTGCCTTTTGGCAGCTGGGCCGCAGGTAAATGATACATACATAGTAAAAGGTGAAGAATTGGTTAACTCCCGGAAACCGTCCTGAATGCATTGGAGGATGGAGAGGACGGATACAGGCTGCATCCACCCTTTATAATGTGCTGCTGTCTGTCACTGGAATTGGAAAGGCGGTTAGTTCAGCTGAGGAATGACTTGGGAACTCATGGAAACAGTTTATATGAGAACCGGATGATAAAAATTAATATGAATCAGGGAGGAAAACACGATGAGTAAAACATTAGTAGCATATTTTTCCGCCAGCGGCGTCACTGCTAAGCTGGCAAAGTCATTGGCACAGGTAACAGGTGCTGATTTGCACGAAATACAGCCCGCAGAGCCGTATTCATCCGCTGACCTGGACTGGACAAATAAGAAGAGTCGCAGCAGCGTGGAGATGAATGACCCGTCCTACCGACCGGCCATTGGCAATCAGGTGGCGGATATGGAGCAGTATGATACGGTCTTTGTGGGATTCCCTAATATGGAGCAAGGTTTTGAGAGTGTATTGTGTGCATAGCGTTTGAAAATAGCAGAAAATAGGAACTGTATACACAAACAGAAAGAAAATAGTATATAGTGTTATAGGAGCTGGCTTTCGGAATAGATATTTTGAAAGTCAGTTTTATTTGTATGGTTTCATAGGTTGTAATTGTAAAGAATAAGACATTTTGTTATAATATAGAATAAGAACTATAGGAATAATTATGTAGAAGAATCTGGGAAAATCGAGATTGAAAGGTATGAGTAATTGTAATATTCATTTTTTACCAGCTAAAGCGGGTGATTGTTTTGTATTAGAATTCTCTAATAAGGAATGCATCATTATAGATTGTGGTTTTAAATCGACTTATAAAACAGAACTTAGACCACTTCTGATTGAGTTGCAAAAAAAGGGATGCAAAGTTATTTTGCTGATAATAACACACGCAGATCAAGACCATATTGAAGGAGCAATTGCATTTTTGCAAGATAATGGAAAAGCAAGTGAACCTAACATTATTCAAGTAGAAAATGTGTGGTTTAATGGCTTTTTTAATACTTTGTTTAGACGCTCAGAATTTATAGATAGGGTACATGTACTTACAGACATACAGCAAATGGAAAAGGAGAGGGCGTTAAAAGATTTTTTACTTCAGATACCAGGTGAAGAAGGAAATATTTCGGCTCCACAAAGCATAAGTTTTGAGGAATTATGCATGAATAATGGATATGTTCTCAATGCCCAATTTGCAGATAGAGTAGTAAAACGTATTGAAAATAGAAAAGAACAAATATTAGAACATGCAATTGATATAGGTGAATGTCAGGTTATGGTATTATCTCCAGCCGAAAAAGAATTGAATAAATTGGCAGATAAGCTTAATATGGAAATGATAAGAAATTTCGGAGTGGATTATCCTATAAATCAGGATTCACAGTTTATGAAACTTTTGGAAATGATTATGGAGACTGAAAGAGAGAATATAGATGGAAAAGAGGAGATAGCTGCTATGGGAGACTGCTTGGAAAGCTGGATTGGAACTTCTACCATGGCCCCTATGAATGAGATTAATAAAGCCTCTATTGTGGTAGAAATCATTTATAATGATTTGAGATTTTTATTTACTGGTGACTCTGACAGCGCGCTTTGGAATCAATATTTAGAAAAAAATTATCATGTGATTAAGATATCACATCATGGGACAATCAGTCCAAATCAAGCGTTGTTAGATAGCACTCAGGGTGATATCTTGATGATTTCTACTAACGGAGGCTACAGCAATCGGCATCCCGAAGATGAATTACTTGCTAAAGCTATTTTAAAAGGAAGCAAGAAGTTATATTTTAATTATGAAATTCGTCAAAAAGAGAAGATGGAAAGATTTCAGAAAATGTATGGATTTCAATGCTTTTTCGGTGAGAGAAAAATTGAATTGTAGGACGTGGGAAAATGGAAAAATATATTGTTAAGATAAAGAGTTATTATAAGGATAAGATTGCACAGTATGGGACAGGTATAGTGATTTCGGAAAATTTAATTTTAACGGCCAGCCACATTCTGTGCGGAGACCGCCATACTGTCGAAATCGATGGAAAAGAAGTAGAAACAGAAATTCATACAACAGAAGGAAGTGGAGCAGTCTTACAGGTTTATTCTCATCTTTCTGTATACTGTTCAAATTTTTCTGATGAAGAAATTTTAGATGGTGATTCCAAATGGATTGTTAGAGGATATGTTGGTGAGTTACAAGCAGAACATGAAGTATCTGGGATAGGATTTGGAAAAGGCTGTAAATCAGATATCTGGGATCGAACTCTTTTGCATATTGAAAATGGGGAGGTAGGAGATTATAGAGGAATGTCGGGTGCTCCTGTATTTTGCGATGATCGAATTGTAGGAATTTTGCAGATGCAGGAACCTGATCGAAAAGGAAATTTAGGAATAAGAATGTCTTCTATAGAAACTCTTTTGCGGCTATTGCCAGATAAGGCTATAAAGAAAAATGAATATTTGTTAAGGCTTCTGGATTCTTTAAATCAATATACAAGTCAGCAGATTGAAAAAAATCTGCAAAGTAAAAAATATATCCCGGATATTTTTGTCGAAGAGCGGGATTATAAAGAGAAGATTCGATTTTTTGCAGATCCCTGTTTGTTTCTGTCAAAAGTAATTATGGAAGTCAAGCAGTTGGATTTTCAGAGGCTTAACTTACTATTGGTAAAAAGTGGAATTGAGAAAATTGATTTTACGGGATTTGAAATTCCAGTTATTCCAGATAATCTAGAAACTGTAGCAGTAGAAATGGAAGAGCTTTTAAGAAAAACGTCAAGAAAAATAAAAAAATTGGAAGAAGAGGGATATCAAAAAGATATGCCTTTAGATGAGTTTTATGGTACACAGAAGAATTTATTAAATCAATCTATAGTATATGAGTTGGATGAATGGGCAGATCGTGTGGAGTACATTAATAAAAAGTATGTTTTACTAACAAAAGATGCTGGGCAAGGGAAAACCAATTTTGTATGTGATTTTACAAATAACTTTCTTTTAAAAAAAGGTTTTCTGGTTTTATATTATAATGCTTATGATTTTCATGAGCAGCCCTTGCGTTATGTAGAACGGCAATTGTCGATAGATGGGCGTTTTTCATTGAAATATGTACATAAAGTGTTAATGAGGCAATGGATTCAAACCAAAAGACCACTTATGATAGTGATTGATGGATTGAATGAAAATATTGCAATTGATTGTTTTGGGCAGATTGTGAAAGATTTTCTGGAGAAGTGTGAAGCCTATCCTTATATTAAAGTGCTGATGACAACAAGAAATGAATTTTTCCAAGAACGATTTTCTATGATAGAAAACGGTAGATATCTGAATCGTTTTAAACATTTAGATATGTGGGGGAGGGAAGAGGATTTTAAAGAGCGAATTTTTAGGGGATATTTGTCTTATTTTGATATTACAATTAGAGAAGATACACTTTCTGAACGAACTTATGATTTGTTAACGAAGGATGTGCTTTTGTTAAGGTTTTTCAGTGAAGTGTATGAACATCAACAGCAAATATATTTATATGATGTTTATAAATATCGAGTATTCCAGAAGTATGTGGAAAAGAAAGAAAAGGAATATAGCGAAAATGAAATTCGGTTGAATCATGGAAATGATTTGCACTCACTCATAAGTAAAATTGTTCATTACATGCTGGAAAATAAAAATTATTTTCATGTCCCTGTTAGGATTTTTGACAAAGACGAAGAACGGCTTTTAATAAAAATGTTAAATAATGAAGTGATTTTTAAAGATGAATTGGTAGAAAAAATTGGTTTTTTGGAAAAAAAGAGTATAGCGATTAGCTTTACATTTGATGAATTCCGTGATTTTTGTATTACAAACTATTTATTGGAAAATTATGGTGAAGAAAGGTCGTTTTTGAAGTTTTGGAATGAAATGGATAAAGGCAATTCTACAATATGTGAAGGCGTACAGAAATATGTTTTTTATTTATCAAAATCTGATTATCAAAAAACTTTGGAACCTGTAATAAAAAAACTTCCTGAATACGGAGAATTATACTGGAAATATATATGGGATGTGGAAGACTGTTATTTATCACAATATGATGTGGAATTGTGGAGAAAGCAGGTATTGCAAAAGAGAAAATATAGAAAACAGGTGGTATATGAGTTATTTATGAGATACGATTGTGGCTTTTTTTGCACAATGAATATTGGTATATTATTTGAATTGATGGATATTTTATCGAAAAATATAGGGGAATATCAGTCTTTTATCCGTGAAATGTTTAGAGTGCAGAAAAGGGATAAGTACTGGTTTTACGATCAGGAGTCTGAGGCGGTTTATCATTATAATGATTTAGTAGAGGAATTAGAATTTGTATGTGGAAAGGAGAAAAATGGGACATATAGGGAGCTTTTTAAATTGACAATTTATTTATATGGATTATACCGTTCTGGTACAATAGAATTATGGAAAAGATTTTATAAAATAGCTCCTGATAATGCTTTGGATATTTTAAAAGAAATGAACTTACATAAAAGCAGTATTATTCAGAGCAATGTAAAAGATATATTAGTGGGACTCATAAATAGTCAAAAAAGGGGTAAAGACCATAGATTGCAGATGCTTTATAATGAGAACCCATATCATCGTTGCAATGAGAACTATTTTATGAAAGCATTCCCGTTTGATTTAGGAAATCAAGTTGACTAGAGGTATAGAAATGAAAATATTTGTTAGAAGAGAAGAGTATTACTGTAAAGTTTATGAAACTTATACGGTAGAAAAGTTTAGGAAGGAATTAGATAATCAATTGGATATGAGAAAAAATTCTTTTGCAGATCAATATGCCAAAAAAATTGTAATGGATTTTTTTCGATATGCCAAAGATTTAAAAAAAGAGTATTTGAACTTTTATGCCCAAGAGTATGATGATTTTCAAAATTTTTTATATCAAAAAGAACTATGGAGTTGGACAGAGATTAAAAGATTAGATTTAAAAGAAGAGCAGACCATTTTACTGTTAAGGCCATTTCTTTGCAATTACAATGCAAAGAATTTTATTGATTATGATGAGGAGGGATTACAAATATTGAATCAGGTATTGGAGGAAATTAATTTATGAAAATTAGACGTGATTTTGTGACAAATAGTTCGTCTACATCGTTTATTATATCAACCAAAGAGAAATGGAACAAAAATAATTTCATGGAGGCGATTGGTGCAGTAGGAAGCTCTCCTATGAACCAGATTTTTTCTCGATTGTTTGAAGCTATTAATCGTAACAAACAGGATATATTGGTGTATATGAGAGGATATAACAGCGATTTAAGGAGTGTTGGAGAATTTCTTGAAAAAGAGGGATATTCAAAAAATGTTATTAGAGAAGTAGAGGAAATGCTTCAAAAGGGAAGGAAGGTATATTATGGAAAACTGAGTTCAGATGGGGATAGTTTTGCGGAAGTATATTTTTGTATGGAAAGTTTTATTTTGTGTGAGGATGATATATATTTTAACGGGAGTATAGGGGGATGGTGAAGATGGGAGATGCCCTGATACGAAACTATCCAAAGAGTAATTATATAGTATATTTTGATAGAGAAAGTGGAATGTTTGTTCGGATGGGCGAATCAGATCGACAACCCTTTTGGAATGTGGATGGTCCGGAACTTCTGGATATTTCCATTACAAATTATTGTGAAAAGGGTTGTGGGTTTTGCTATAGAGCATCTAATCCTGCTGGAAATCATATGCAACTGCAAGAATATAAGCGATTGATGATTCAGGCCAAAGAGGCTGGAGTGCTGCAGATAGCATTGGGAGGCGGTAATCCTAATCAGCATCCAGATTTTATAAATATTTTAAAGGAAACCAGAGAATATGGAATGATTCCCTCTTACACTACAAATGGACAAGGCATGACAGAGGATATATATATTGCTACAAAAAAGTATTGTGGTGCGTTGGCTGTTAGCTGGTATGAGCCACATATAGAGGATTGTCTTGTAATTGAAGAATGTAAAAAATTTGGAATTAAGATAAATATTCATTTCCTTTTAAATCTTCAAACGTTAGAAGCTGCTATTCAATTATTGTTAAAAGAAAAAGAATTGTTACGAAAAGTTAATGCGGTTATTTTTTTGAATTATAAGCCAATCCATAGTGATGAGAAATGGTGCCTGAAAGAAAATGAACTTTTGAAACGATTTTTGCTTTTAGCAAAAGATTACAAAGAATGTAAAATAGGATTTGATAGCTGTATGATTTCTTATCTGACAGATTTGGAAAAGGAATTATATACGGAAACGGTGGAATATTGCGAGGCCGCTAGATTTTCAGCTTTTATTGCAGAGGATTCTTTTCTTTATCCTTGTTCTTTTATGAGAGATACTCAAATGCCAGGGATCAGTTTGAAGAAAGTCACCTTACAGGAAGGATGGCAAAATGCGGATATATTTATCAGTATGAGGGAAAAGCTAAGGAAACCAGGAGTGCAGAAATATCCTATTGCTGCATGTATAGAGTGTGAAAAATATTCATTTTGTCATGGTGGCTGCCAAGTATTTGATATTAACAGATGTAGAAAACAGAAGGGAATAGAAGAGTAAAATGGAAGAAGAATTGATTTGTGAAGCCAGGAAAAGAAATTTAAAAATATCCATTGTAAAAGGAATCCTTTCTAACGATTTTGATTTAAATAGGAAATTTAATAAAAAAGAGTTGACTGATCTGTTTTATTTTAGACAGAGCGATTTGTTTTATTATGATACTAATTTTTTTGATATAGAAGGTGAAGATTACTATTTAAAAGAGAAAATACAAGAGTGGATACAACGTGTAATTGTCCGCCATACGCAGGCAGAAAAGTATTTAGAAGAAGCACAAGTATTTTTTGAAAAATGGTTTGGGGATTTTGAGGACAAATATGAATGTAGTAATCACTTTAATTTTGATTTTTCTTTATTAAATGAAATGTATGAAAAACAGTTGAAATCTGTGGTGCCAATTATCCACTGGGGGAGGCTGCCAATACTACCGGAGCATTTGATGATTAATAGTGGGAGAATTCCAGAAAATGGGATAGAAGATTTTTATAATCATTATCATATGCTTCAGGCTTTGAGAAGAGATATGTTAGGAAGAGGCATGGTTATGGATATAAAAGGTGATTTGACATTAGATAAAGAATTAACATTTAAAGTATATAGTAGACGTTGGGGACACTCAGATATATATAGAATTACTAGGACGGTTGATGGTTGGAATGTCAGTCACAATAGTATTAACGGCAAGTGTGAAAAGAATGGGGAGGGCGCTTTAATTGCAAATTTGGATCATGATAGCATATTCTTTCCAGAAGAGGGAATAAAATATGCACTGAGTAACTTGTGGGAACAGGCAGAGGATGGAGAATTGACGTTTACAGAGTTGCAAGAACGGTTACAGCAGGTGGCAGATTGGATTTCACTGGTGGAAAAAGCAGTTGGGGAGGGACAACCAGACTGGGTTGCCTATTATTAATCCCTTTTTGCGTACATAGTGTTTGTCCTATATAGGGAGATAATATGTTTATGAAAGAAAGTCAGAACATAGAATGGAAAGAATCTTGGCGTGATGAGTATTTAAAATGGATTTGCGGCTTTGCCAATGCACAGGGTGGCCGGATATATATTGGAACCGATGATGATGGTAGAGTAATTGGAGTTTCCGATAGCAAAAAATTAATGGAGGATATCCCTAATAAAGTTAGAGATATCCTTGGAATAATTGTGGATGTGAATCTGCTGCAACAAGATGGAAGAGATTATATTGAAATATGTGTCAATCCCAGTAGTTATCCGGTAAATTTTAAAGGAGAGTACCATTATCGAAGCGGCAGTACGAAACAACTTCTTCGTGGAGCAGCTTTGACTGAGTTCTTGCTGTCTAAAACGGGATATAAATGGGATGCGGTTCCGATAGATGGAGTGACAGTTGATGATCTAGATAAAGAGAGCTTTGATATTTTTCGGCGAGAGGCTCTGCGAAGCGGACGAATGGTGGAAGATGATCTGAATATGGATAATCAACAACTTTTAGATAGTCTTGGGCTGGTAGAAAATGGAAAATTAAAGAGGGCGGCAATCTTATTATTTCACCGTAATCCAGAAAAGTGGGTGACTGGTGCTTATATTAAAATTGGATATTTTGGTGAGGGTTCGGATTTACGTTATCAGGATGAGATTCATGGTTCGCTATTTATGCAAGCAGATCGGATTATTGAATTGATTTATCTAAAATATATGAAGGCAATCATTTCGTATGATAATGTTACAAGGATTGAAACATATCCTCTTCCAAAGGCAGCTGTCAGAGAAGCCGTATACAATGCTATAATCCATTCTAATTATGCAGCATTGATACCAATACAGATTCGAATTCATGAAGATGCGGTATATATTAGTAATGATTGCATTTTTCCAGTTGGATGGACAATAGAAACATTGATGGAGCGTCATCGCTCTGTACCCTATAACCCGAATATAGCTAATGGATTTTTTCGTGCAGGCTATGTTGAGACTTGGGGGCGAGGAATAGAGAAAATATGTGAAGCATGTAAAAGCCATGGTGTACCGATGCCAGAATATACCCTTCATTTAGAAGATATTATGGTAAAATTCACCTCTTTGAAACAGCCTAAAGTGCCAAATGAGCCGGATGGCACTTTAAATGGCACTTTAAATGGCACTTTAGAAGAAAATATATTATTGGTAATAAGAGAGAGCCCTGACACGACACAATCTCAGATTGCTTCAAGGCTAGGATGTTCGGAAAGGAAAGTGAAGCGGATTATGAAAGATATGATCGAGAAAGGCATCATTGAACGCGTTGGAGGACGCAAAATGGGAAAATGGATTGAAAAATAAAGATGCAGTTTCGGAAACCTTATACTTGAATTTTAGAAAATGTGCAACCAAACTGTAAAATTACAAATAGAATTACTTTTAAGCTATATTGTAGAATTAGTGAAAAACAAAGAAGAAAGAGGAAACAGGTACTTGCTTCCATTAAAGTACCTGCTTTGTTATGCGGAAAATTCAGGACTTCAGGATATTCTAAAAATGGAGGCGGTACAAGAAGAGGAATTTTCCTCACTGTTAAGAAGGCAGATAGAAAAATCTGATGTAAATGTCCCTCGATTTATTGTGTTCTGTAGGAAAACATTATTTCTAGAAGCGAAAGAGATTAACTGGAAAGCTAATGTTTGGTATGTGGAGAAATTAAATATCTCTTCTGAAAGATACAGCCTAAGCAGTACAATAGAAAGCTTTTCTTTTTTAGACATTAGGCTGGAAGATAATCGAAAGATGCTCCAGGAGTATCTAAAATATCTTTTTGTTGTTACGAATTTAAATCTGGGTACGATACGCATAAAACAGACCTATATAAAAGAATTTCTTAAATATTTAGAGAAGCAGGAAAAAGCAATAACTACGATAGAGGCTAATTCAGTAAAAGAATATTTTGAAAAACTGAGTTTACAGAGAATCAGCCCCCAAAGTTATAATAATAAGATTCAGGCAGTTACAATATTTCTTCAATATTTGCAGATGAAAGATTATATAAATCATTTCGTAATACCTGTTTTCTTTTATAAAAAGAAAAGTTATCCGAAGAATCATGAAGTCAGAGATTTGGATAAGAAGCTGGATTCGCTTATGCTTCACCTTTCGGAGTTTCCTGAACAGCTGCGTATTATGAGTCTGATTCTACTGTATACAGGTATCAATAAAGGAAAGATGTTTTTGCTAAGAAATGTAGATTTTTATTATGAGAATGAAGATAGTTGGATGAAGGTTCCGGGCACGAATAGGAGTGTTCCTATACCGGATATCCTTCACTTACTTGTATTGAGGTATTCAGAAAAGAATCATATAGATATAGAGAGGCTGCTTTTTCTGAACAGGGATAAAAAATATACAGCAGGGAGTTTTGAAGAGGCGATCACAAAACAATGTCAGAAATCTGGCATATTGGATGGAGAATATATATTCAAAGGAAACGGATACCAAAAAGAATTATGCAGGGCTCTATATCAGAATGGCACTTCAATCCAGGCAATCAGGGAGTACATGGGTTATTCTACAGATGAAACAGTAAAGAAATATATTGGATGGGTTGATGAGAAAGTGGCCAAGAAGTCAGATGAGTTTTTCAAACAGGAAGAAAATAGTCTGGGAGGGAAACTGTTAATGGCAAAGTATGACAAGATGAATGAAGTGAATCGACAGGAAAGCGAGAAAAAGATACAACTTGCCATTGCTGAGATCCACAGGACTGTGTCAGAGGGAAAACAGATATCCGTATCTGAACTTTCCAGAAATACGGGATTGTCAAAAGGATTCTTTTATAAGAACGAGCAAGTGAGAAACCTATTAAATGAAGAGAAAGAAAAGCGGGATCAGGGAACACTTGCCCAGATTAAGAGAGAAGTGCGAGATAAAAGCCTGGAGAAACAGGTAGAGCTATATCAAAGGGAAATAAAGAGGCTATTGGATGAAAATGAAAATTTGAAGAAGGAAAACCGGAAATTGGTTAGAGCGTTGAATAAGCTGCAAAAGGAAGTGAAATAGAGGAAAGTGTGTATAGTGTTAAAACACTGATAAATAAAGGAGAATCTGTCTTGATACAAGTTTTCATATCCTATCTGGTGGTACGTAGCTCCCACCATCATTAACACATTCCTGGAAAGCTATGAC
>ERZ1036412.733-NODE-733-length-17798-cov-7.368145_pt1 | contig 17798 bp, 16 predicted proteins | sample MGYA00514218_ERZ1036412 | MGnify/ENA primary metagenome ERZ1036412 (study PRJEB33795, sample SAMN09464944) | human gut metagenome | host: Homo sapiens | place: USA: Stanford, California | collected 2016-11 | study: EMG produced TPA metagenomics assembly of the... | reverse complement strand
TAGGTGTAGTAGGATTAGGGTATGTAGGTTTACCGCTTGCAGTAGAAAAGGCAAAAGCTGGATTTAAGACGATTGGTTTTGATGTGCAGGATGAAAAAGTAAAATTAGTAAATGAAGGACATAATTACATCGGTGATGTTGTTGACAGCGATTTGAAAGAATTAGTAGAGAATAAGATGCTTACAGCAACAACAGATTTTAGCTTTGTAAAAGATGTTGATTTCGTTGCTATTTGTGTACCGACACCATTGGATGCACATCAGCAGCCGGATATCAGCTATGTAAAATCTTCTACAGAAGCAATTTCAAAATATTTGACAAAAGGTACTATGGTAGTATTAGAGTCTACAACATATCCGGGAACAACGGAAGAACTGATTAAACCTATCTTGGAGGAAGGTTCAGGATTAAAATGTGGAGAAGATTTCTATTTAGGATTTTCACCGGAACGTGTTGATCCAGGTAACTTGATTTACAAAACAAAAAATACGCCAAAAGTAGTTGGAGCAATCGGAAAAGATGCTACAGAAGTAATTGCAACAATGTACAGAGCAGTATTGGAAGGCGATGTTTACGAAGTATCTTCACCTGCAATTGCTGAAATGGAAAAAATCTTAGAAAACACATACAGAAACATCAATATCGGATTGGTAAATGAATTGACGATGCTTTGCAATAAATTAGGAATCAGCATGTGGGAAGTAGTGGATGCTGCAAAGACAAAACCATATGGATTCCAGGCATTTTATCCAGGTCCAGGACTTGGTGGACACTGTATTCCATTAGATCCATATTATTTGTCATGGAAAGCAAGAGAATACGGATTCCATACATCTATGATTGAGAGCTCTATGATGATCAATGATCAGATGCCGGAATACTGTGTAGAAAGAGCAAGCAAAATTTTGAACCGTCATGCAAAAGCAATGAATGGAGCAAAAGTTCTTGTAGTAGGTGTGGCTTACAAACAGGATATCGATGATTATCGTGAAAGTCCGGCACTTCGTGTGATTGAAGTGTTAAAGCGTGAGCAGGCTGATGTAGAGTTCTATGATCCATGGATTTCAGAATACAAATATAAAGGAGAAAAACATCAGGGATTGAAAGAAATAAGTCCGGAAGTTATTGCATCTTATGATTTGATTATGATTACAGCAGCACATACAAATATAGATTATGATATGATTCAAAAAAATGCAGTTGCTATTTTTGATACAAAAAATGTGATGAAAAATATTGAGAACAGAGAAAATATCGAAGTGTTATAGGAGAAAAGATTATGAAAATAGTTACGATTGTAGGAGCAAGACCGCAGTTTGTTAAGGCGGCAGCAGTTTCAAGAGTAATTCGAAAAAAACATACAGAGATTTTAGTTCACACAGGGCAGCACTATGACAACAATATGTCGGATGTATTTTTTGAGGAGCTACATATTCCAAAGCCGGACATCAATCTTGGTGTCGGCTCTGGTTCGCATGCAAAGCAGACAGCAGAAATGATGATCGGGATTGAAGCGATTTTATTGAAAGAAAAGCCGGACTATTTATTGGTATACGGTGATACGAATTCTACCCTAGCTGGTGCTATAGCAGCCTCTAAAATTCACGTGCCGATTATTCATGTGGAGGCAGGACTTCGTTCATTTAATATGCGTATGCCAGAGGAACAAAATCGAATTTTGACAGATAGAATTTCGACATTGCTGTTATGCCCTACAAATGTAGCTGTTGAGAATTTGAAAAAAGAAGGATTGACTGAAGGAGTACATAATGTTGGCGATGTTATGTGTGATGCAGTCTTATATTATTCAAAATTGTTGGATGAAAAACCGGCAGATTATTATTTCTCGCATTTGGAAGGATTGTTTGGAGACATTTCACCTGTAAAAGAGTGGTATTTGTCAACAATTCATCGAGCAGAAAACACTGATTCAATTGAAAAAATAAAAGAAATATTAGATGCTTTTGAACAGTTAGATGCCCCGGTTATTTTTCCGGTTCATCCTAGAACAAAAGGATTAGTAAGAGAAGCAAAAGAAGCACATGGCTACAAAAATATTCTCTTTGTAGAGCCGATGGGTTACTTGGATATGCTGTATTTTGTAAAAAATGCGAAAAAAGCAGTTACAGATTCAGGCGGGCTTCAGAAAGAGACTTATATTTTAGATACACCGTGTGTGACTGTTCGTGATCAGACAGAGTGGGTGGAAACATTAGTTGGCAATCATAATATTTTAGCAAAGCCAAATGCAAAAGATATTGTAGATAAAGTTATGAATACAGTAATCGATTACGATAAAAAAGAAGCATACTATGGAAATGGTGATGCTGCTGAGAAAATCTGTGAGTTGATTGGCTAGAGAAAGCGAGGATAAAAAATGAAATATGCACTTATTGGATGTGGACGTATTTCCACAAATCATGTAAAAGCAGTTATCAACAACAAGTTAGAATTTGTGGCAGTGTGTGATGTTGTATCGGAACATATGGAAGAGGTATTGGCAAAGCATGACTTACAAAATGATACAAGTATTAAACGCTATACAGATTATAAAAAATTGGTGGAAGAGAATGAACTGGATCTTGTGGGAATTGCAACAGAAAGTGGTCTTCATGCAGAAATCGCTTTGTATTGCATTGAGCATAATATCAACGTCATTATTGAGAAACCAATGGCGATGAGTATTGAAGATGCGGATAAGATTATTAGACTTTCAGAAGAGAAAGGGGTAAAAGTATCCGCGTGTCATCAGAACCGTTTCAACATTGCGGTTCAGGAGATGAGAAAAGCATTGGAAGCAGGAAGATTTGGAAAGCTTTCTCATGGTTCTATCCATGTGCGTTGGAACAGAAATGAAAATTATTATACACAGGCGCCGTGGAGAGGCACATGGGCTCAGGACGGCGGAGCATTGATGAATCAGTGTATTCATGGAATCGATTTACTTCGTTGGATGATGGGAAATGAGATTGATGAAGTATATGGTGTGACAAAACAGCAATTCCATGATTATTTAGAGGCAGAAGATATCGGTATGGCAGTTGTGAAATTCAAAAACGGAGCAGTTGCCACAATCGAAGGAACGACGAACGTATATCCTCAGAATTTAGAGGAGACATTATATCTTTTTGGAGAGACAGGTACTGTAAAACTAGGTGGAAAGTCAACGAACAATATTGACGTATGGAATTTTGCAGATGAGACAGAAGAGGATCAGGCAAATAAAGGCTTAGAGGAAGCAACAAGCAATGTATACGGCAATGGACATACAAGTCTTTATGCAGATGTAATTGATGCAATCAAAAATGACAGAGCGCCATATGTAGACGCACATGCGGGAAGAAATGCTTTGGAACTTGTACTGGCTATTTATAAGAGTCAGAAAGAAGGGAAAGCAGTAAAACTGCCGCTGGAAAAGTTTGCAAGTATAGATATGACAGGAGAATTTTAAAATGAGTGAATATTTTGTACATGAGAGCAGTTATGTAGATGATAACGTAGAAATTGGAGCAGGTACAAAAATTTGGCATTTTTCACACATTCAAAGCGGAGCAGTTATTGGCAATAACTGCTCCTTTGGTCAAAATGTGAATGTATCCAATCATGTGAAGATTGGAAATGGTGTGAAAGTGCAGAACAATGTTTCTATTTATGAAGGAGTGGAATTGGAAGACTATGTATTTTGCGGTCCGTCAATGGTATTTACGAACGATTTGACTCCGAGAGCGAAGTATCCAAAAGGAAGTGCAGGATATAAAAAGACATTGTTAAAAGAAGGGGCAACGGTAGGTGCAAATGCAACGATTGTATGTGGACATACAATTGGAAAGTGGGCAATGATCGCCTCGGGGGCAGTTGTCACAAAAGATGTTCCTGATTACGCATTGATGGCAGGGGTGCCGGCAAGACAGATTGGATGGGTCTGTGAATGTGGGGAAGTATTGCATGAAAATACAGTATGTCCTCAGTGTGGAAGAAAATATGAGCAGATTGAGAATAAACTTTACGAAGTGACAAAAGAGGAGTAAGAATATGCAGTTTAGAGATTTGAAAGCGCAGTATCAGGCGTTAAAAGGTGATATTGATGTGGCAATGACACAAGTGGCATCGGATTGTAATTTCATTAGTGGAAAACAAGTAAGCGATTTGGAGAGTGAACTGGCAGAATATGTCGGTGTGAAACATTGCATCACATGCGGTAATGGAACAGATGCACTGACAATGATGATGATGGCGTGGGATATCAAAGCCGGAGATGCAGTCTTTGTTCCGGACTTTACGTTTTTTGCTTCTGGAGAAGTTGTATCTTTTGAAGGGGCAACGCCTGTGTTTTATGATGTTTGCGAAGATACGTTTAATGCAGACGTAAAATCATTGGAAAAAGCAATTCAGGCAGTTAAAGAGGAAGGAAAATTAATTCCAAGAGCAATTATAGCAGTTGATTTGTTTGGTCAACCGGCAGACTACATTGCATTAGAAGAATTGGCAAAGAAATATGGTCTGCTTTTACTGGAAGATGGAGCACAGGGATTCGGTGGAAAGATTGGTGAGAGAAGAGCATGCAGTTTTGGCGATGCTGCAACGACATCATTTTTTCCGGCAAAACCGTTAGGATGTTATGGAGATGGAGGAGCTATTTTTACAAATGATGATGAGGTGGCAGAGTATTTAAAATCAATTCGTGTACATGGAAAGGGCTCTTTCAAATATGATAATGTTCGTATTGGATGGAATTCAAGATTGGATACCATTCAGGCTGCTATTTTACAGGTGAAATTAAAAGCATTTAAAGAGTATGAGGTGGATGTGGTTAATAAAGTTGCAGAGAACTATACAGAATTACTGAAAGATATTGTGAAGACACCTGTTGTTTCTTCAAATATGTATTCCAGCTGGGCTCAATACACATTGCAATTGAATTCTGAAGAAGAAAGAGATGCATTGCAGGCATATTTAAAAGAACAGGGAATTCCAACAATGGTTTATTATCCAAAACCGATGCACAAACAACAGGCTTTTGCAGGAAATAAAGAATATGTGGAGTGTCCGGTTACAGAGAGATTATGTAAAACAGTCTTGTCTCTCCCAATGCATCCATATATGCAGGAAAAAGATTTAAAACAGGTAGTATGTGCGGTTCAAGCTTTTTCTGAAGACAAAAAGGCGTAGGGAGAATAAATATGCGCGGGATAAAATTAGTAAAAGATAGAATAAAAGAATATGGGGAAAAACATCCGTTTTTAATTATTTTTTGGTCTGTAATATGTACTTGTGTTATAGTGACAGGTGTTTTGGAAATAGTACATATGAGAAAGACAGAAAAATATGCAAATTCATCTATTGTGAAATTTCAAGATGAAGAGTTTGAAAAAGAGATGCAGAAATTATTTCAGAAAGAAGAAATTTATAGTTCGGATTTAGAAAATTTGTCAAATTTACAAATCATGGACAATAGACAGCTTTCGGATATTTCAGATTTGGAAAAATGTAAAAATCTGAAAAACTTGAGTATTGTAAATTGCAACGTTAATGATATCAGTGTGCTTGAGCATTTAGAACAAATAGAAACGATTGATTTTTCAGGGAATAATTTGGAAAAATTGGATGGATTAGAATATGCAAAGTCTTTAAAGGAACTTGTATTAAAAAATAATAAGATTGATTCTTTGGAAAAAATTTATGGATTGCAAGAGTTGCAAAAGCTAGTGGTATCTAGCAATAATATCAGTGAGATTGAGGAGCAGATTGGATCACTGAAAAAATTAAATGTTCTGGATGTAGAGGGAAACCGTTTGAATAATATTGATGCGTTAAGCAAATCAACTAGCTTGGTAGAAGTAAATGCAGGAGCAAATAAATTGACTGAGACACCGCATTTAGATGGTATGGAACAGCTGAGAATTTTGTCGTTGAGTAATAATGCATTCGAGAAGTTGGGAAATATGGGAATGTTCCCGATGTTGGAAGAACTTGATATTTCAAGAAATTATTTGAACGATTTTGAAGTTTTATCAAGCTGTCCGAATTTGAGCAAGCTTGTGATTGCATATAATCAATATGAGAGCCTGAGTGGAATCGAACAGTGTAAGAATTTACAGTATTTAGATATTCGAGGGACACAGGTAGAGGATGTAAGCTGCTTATCTGAATTTGAGAAGTTTAATACAATTTATGTGAATGACACGTTTGAACGAACAAAGCTCGATTTTCTGATTGGAAATTTTAGAAATGGTGATTCACTGACAAAACAATATTTGTTAGAAAAGCAGTATAATTTAGAATAAAGGATGAAGAGATGAAGTTAGTCTTATTGATTTTAATTATTTTAATAAGTTCGACGTTGCTTTTTAAAAAGGCGGCTGGAACACTGAATCCAGGAAAATTAAATATTATTTCATACGTTTACTATATTTTTATGCTTCAATCTTTTGCGGGAGCAACGTTGATTCTGCTTGGAAATGATAAGCACTATACGTTGAATTACTTGCTGAACCGGGAAGAAAGTATTCGAATCACAATTATAGTTATCTTTTTGACTTCAATATTGCTACCGTGTATGATTCTTATTTTTCAGAAAGTTTTCCAACAGAATATTGGGAAAATGTATGTTGACTTTTTGAAGAAAGAAACGAGAGCAGGAACATCAAGTTTATGGTGGAAACTATTTTGTGTGGGAACAGTAGTTTGTATTGTTGTACTAATTGGTTTTTTAATGAAGGTTGGATATATTCCTCTGTTGCGTCTGATTCATGCACCGGAAGGATTTAACTTCGGAACGGAGAGAAGCAGAATTGCGGCTACATACTTTATTCATCCATATATCAGTAATATTTTACTCTTTACGACAATTCCGGTACTGTCTTATATTAGCTTTGCATCTGCCTTTGCCACGAAAGAGAAAAAGTGGATTGTATTGAGTGGTATTTTGTTTACTGCGTCATGTATTTGTAAAACATATAAATTTGAAAAGTCTCCAATCATTTTTCACTTATTGATTTATGTTTTGATTATCATTTATTTGAGTGGTGGAATTAAATTTATATACATGGTACTAACAGGAGGCGTAATGGGAAGTGTATTGATTGCTTCTTATTTTGCGACAGGTTTTACAGGGACATTGTTGGATATTTATAATGGACCGTTTGGGAGAACGTTGTTTACAGAAGTTGGAACTTTATCTTATTGTTTTGACTTGTTTCCGAATGTGTTTGGTTTTTTGGGGGGACGAAGTTTTACACCCACAATTTTAAAACTGCTAGGCATGAATAGTGCAGAGCATTTGCGAAGTGCAAAATTGACAATGGCTTTCTATGGTTCGGAGAAAGTGTATGATGGAACAGCAGGAGTAATGAATACACTGTTTGTCGGGGAAGCCTATGCAAATTGGGGATATTTGGGAGTGTTCTTATCCATTGTGTGGGTAGCATTTATAATTACGTTGTTGATGATTCTTATATTAAAACTAAAGAAAACGCCAGGATCAATTGCCTTGCTGGCATTTTTGACAGTCCAAATTGGAAGTATGTTGGAAGGTGGATTTTGTGATTTTGTATATAGTTTTAATTTACTTTTGACGATTTTAATTATGGTTGTGATTTGTTTGGTATTTGAAAATAACGATAGTGTACTGATAAGGAAAATGAGAGGTAAGATAAAAAGATGTATCAAAAAATAGTAGAAAAAATAAGAGGTCTGTTAAAGGGAGGCTTTTTTCACATTTTCCTAGGGAATACTTTGGTAAAAATGATTGCATTTGTTTCCAGTATTGTGATTGTCAGATTGGTAGATAAAAATGCATATGCATATTTGACGTATGCAGATAATTTATATAATTATGTAATATCTTTTGCTGGCTTGGGAATGTCATCAGCTATTTTAAAATATTGTGCTGCGGCGAAATCGAAAGAAGAAGACAAAGCCTATTTTGGGTTTGCGATGAAATATGGGACATTATTTGAGGTCTTGCTTTCTGTCGCTGTGATTGTATATGTAACATTTGCAACAATTCCGTTTCCAGAGGCGAAAGAGATTACCTATTTATTAGTGTTATACCCAGTAATGAATAATGTAATCAATACAATATTAGGATATCTGCGTGCACATGGTGAAAACAAGGCATATGCAAATGCGGCAGTAATACAGACAGGATTTGTGTTTGTAGGAAGTGTAGTATTGGTATTGTTATTCGGAATCAACGGAATTGCATTAGCTAGATATCTGGCAATCGGAATTACGATTTTTTTTACAGCAAAAGTATTGAAGCGCAATTTGTCAGAGACAAGTAAGGTAAGACTGACATCGACACAGGTCAAAGGATTCATGATTATGTCAATTTCACTTATGATTTCTAATTTGTTTTCTTTGATTATGCCAATCAACGAGATGACGTTAATTAATGAATTGATTCGAGATGAAGTAATAACGGCTAATTATAAAATTGCGATTATGATTCCAAGTCAATTGGCGTTTGTGACGCAATCGATTGTCATTTATTATTTTACAATTATAGCAAGAATGAATGACGGGAATGAAATTTGGAAACTATCTAAAAAGGTAGGAGTGTTATCAGCAGCATTGATTCTTGTAATATCTGTTGTGGGAGCTCTGACAAGTCCGTTTATTATTCGACTTGTATATGGAACACAGTATGAAGATGCAATAGGTTTGTCTATGGTATTTTGGATTGTATATGCATTGAATGCGGCGGTAAGGATGGTTCCAATGAATTTCCTACCTGCAATCGGTGTCGCAAAATTTAATGCAGTTATGGCCGCGATATCTTGTATTGTACATTTGGGCATTACGTATATGGCAATTTCGCAATTTGGAATTTGGGGGGCAGGAATTGCAACCGGAATAGTATATGTTGCTTCTGGAGCAGTTTATTGGATATATTTTAGAAAAAAATGTCTTCGATATAAGAAAATCACAGTATAAAGTTTAGAAAATCTTAAGATGTTTTAAAAGAGAATGTGATATGATGTTGTCGTAAGAAAAAGAAGATGTGAGGAAATAAAATGTTAGTTTCATTTTGTGTAATAGCATATAATGAGGAGAAGGCGATTCCATCGCTATTTCAAGATATACGGAATCAGGATTATCCACATGATAAAATGGAAATTATTTTTGTAAATGCAATGTCAGAAGACAGGACAAGGCAATTGATGGAGGAATTCGCAAAAGAAGATAATGGATTTAGGAGGGTCGTAGTACTTGACAATCCTAAAAAAATACAGGCAGCGGGATGGAATGTGGCAATCAAAGAGGCGCAAGGAGATATTATTATGCGCATTGATGCTCATACAATGATTCCAAAAGAATTTGTATCTAAGAATATAGAATGTATTCAAAGTGGAGAAAATGTTTCTGGAGGCCCAAGACCAAATATTGCAGAAGAAGACACTGCTTGGAAACATACATTACTTTTGGCTGAAAAGTCAATGTTTGGAAGCAGTATTGCACCGTACCGAAAAGGACATCATAAAAGTTATGTAAAATCAGTTTTTCATGGAGCCTATCGACGAGAAGTATTTGAAAAAACAGGATTATTTAATGAAAATTTAGGGAGAACTGAAGATAATGAGATGCATTATCGGATTCGAGAAGCAGGCTATAAGATTTGTTATGATCCACAGATTATATCATATCAACATACTAGAAATACATGGAAAAGTATGATTCGACAAAAGTATGGAAATGGGTATTGGATAGGGCTGACACTCGGAATTGCACCAAAGTGTTTTTCATTATATCATTTTGTACCATTTTGCTTTGTTTTGGCGTTGCTAGTGACAATAATAACAGCAGGTTTTGGTATACATTGGCCTTTAATTTTATTAGGAGTTGTATATACATTTTTTAATATTGTAATGTCAATTGTTGCTGTCATCAGAGAGAAGAAATATATGCAATACTTTTTGTTGCCATTTATTTTTTTATCATTGCATCTAGCGTATGGAATAGGAACAATTGTAGGAATTATAAAGATGCCTTTTTGGGTGCGAGGATTGAAAAAGGAAAAACCAAATTAGAATAGTAGGAGAATTGTATGATACAAGCAGAAAAAAAAATAAACAATTTGGCAATATGCTGGATAGAATGGATTCCGTTTCTCGTGGGAATGTTCGTTTCTGGTATAGGATATACAATGGGAAGTTTTAATGTATTTCTAATAGGAATTTTTATTATTTTTATCAATAATATAATTGGGGCTATTAAGCATAGAGAAACAAGATGTATTTTTTTGATATTTCATATAACATTTTTTACATTTTGTTTAGGGCGTCCTTTGATTGGAATGTTCACAGGAGAAGAGTGGTGGAATTATTCAGCACAGGCGCAAGAAAATGTATGGTTTGCTTTATTTTTATTATTGATTTCTTTAGGAGCACTGCAGTTAGGAGTGCTTATTGCTGAACAAACTTATAAAATCAGATTTAAGAAAAAAGAAAAAAAGAGAATAAAATCAGATTCTGTGTTTGTTCAAAATCTGCAATTTGTAGCGTTATGTATGTATATTTTGACAATGTTTTTCTTTTTGATACAAGAGGTTGAGCCTCTTTTGGCAATTAAGCCGGGACATTATTTGGAATACTATTCAAATTTCCAAAGTCAACTTCCGAATGTGTTTCACACGATTGCATCTTTTATGAGATACAGTTTGTGTATTTTTTTAGCGACATTGCCAAGTAAGAAAAAAGCATTTATTCCATTAGCAATATTTGAATTGTCTGCAGTGCCGTCTCTGCTATTAGGCGTTAGAAATCCAATCATGTTGAACAGTATTTTTATCTTGCTATACTATTTGCTGAGGGATATTTTACGAGATGAAAAAAAGTGGGTTGGAAGATTTGAAAAATGGACAATTGGAATTATGACACCGATTGTCTTGGTTTTTATGGGATTGTATTCTTTTGTAAGAGAAGGAAACTTAACTCAGATAAATAATCCTTTTAAGCTGTTTTTGGACTTCTTCAAGGGACAAGGAGTAACATTTGATGCAATGACAATCGCTTATGGATATCGTGCTGGTATTGAGAATTTAGAGCCAAAAAATTATACATTTGGAGGTTTTATTGATTATATTTTGCATGGCACAATTGGACAAAAAGTATTTGGGACAACGGCGTTACCGTCTGGAAACAATGAAATCAATGGTTTACAGAGTAACAATTTTTCGCATAATTTTTCGTATATATCTTTCAAAGAGGAGTATTTAGAAGGCCGTGGAAGAGGTTCGTCCTATATGATGGAAAACTATTTTGATTTTGGGTTTATTGGAGTTATTCTCTTTAGTCTTGTGTTGGGAGCGGTTATGATTATGGCTGTTCGCTGGTTTGGGAAAAAGGTTTTGGCGAGTACGATTATTTTAGTGTCCTTGACAACATTTTTCTTTATTCCAAGAGCTGAAGCAACCGGATGGCTTACATTTATTATTACAGCACAATTTTGGGTATGTATCGCAGCATGCTATTTAGGTGCGTATATATGTACGAAGAGTACGTTTATTAGAAAGATATTATCAAAATTGCATATTTATATGGAATATGAAAAGTAGAATAAGAGAATGAGAGATGATAATATGAAAATTAGAATGAAAAAATTAGTTGCATTAGGACTGGCGATATCTATGTCTTGCAATGGGAGCCTGTTGATAGCAAATGCAGAAGATTTTTCTCAGAATGTCATAAATGTTGCAGAAAATCAAGTGGAACAAAATGCGAATGAAAATAAAAATGACATTTTAATCAGCTCTGACAAAATAGAAATTCAAGTTGAACAAAAAGCTTATTTTTACATGGTACCGAAATTAGAAAATTTTATTGCTAGTCCAGTGATAACTTTATCAGATAGTAGTTTGGCACAAGTATCAGAAGTTGCTTTAGAACAAGTGCATGAGGAAAATGATGGAAAAGGCTTGTTGGAAAAAGCTCCGTCAAATGCAAAATGGTATGAGGTTACAGCAAATGCAGCGGGAAATGCTACCGTTATAGTTGAATATGAGGGCGTTCAAAAAGAAATTGAGATCCTGATTCATGGAACAGAGATAGACGAAAGTGCAGCAGAAAACATTGTTGAGCTTCCACAGACCGATGCAGATAATGCAAGTACCAGCATATCAAATGAGGATGGGGCAGAGGAAAATCTTGAAGATGAGAATGCTACAAATGAAAATGAGACGATTCTATCACAGAGGATTTCCGATGGTTGGTCTCAAGATGGATTGTATTATTACATTGATGGCGTGCCGGTGAAAGGGATTGCGGAAATCAAAGGAGTTTTGTACTATTTTGATGCTGGCACTGGAAGATTATGCAAGAATGCGCAGTGGATTGAGCAGGATGGAAAAAGGTATTTCTGTAATGAGGAAGGAATTCTGTATCAAAACCGGTTTATTAAATTCGGAGATACATACTATTACTGTGGAAATGATGCAGCGATTGTAAAAGGTACAACTCAGGCAGTAAACGGAGTACTTTATCGATTTGATAGTAATGGTATTATGATCAAAGAAGGTGGATGGGGAGAATACAAAGGCAACAAGTATTACAAGAATCCTGCAACTGGTTTTCCGTATAAAAATCAGTGGGTAACTTTTGGGAGAATATGGTATTATGCGAACTCCAATGGCTTTATGGTAAGTGGCTGGCAGACAATTGGAGGATATAAGTATTATTTTTATTATGACACAAAATATATGGCCAGAAATGCAGTAATTGAGGGCATTAAAATAGGTGATGATGGGCGAGTAGTGGCTTATGGGATGCGGATGTCGAGTTTTACTACAGTTTCCACAAATAATGCTAATGGTACATATAATATGAGTAAAGCGTTAAAGAGTTTTAACCAAGTTGTTATTCAGCCAGGGCAGACTATTTCATTTTTTGATATCGCAGGCCCATGTGGAAAAGCAGAAGGATATTTACCAGCCGGTGTAGTTGGTGGCATTGGATATGGCGGAGGAATTTGTCAAGCAAGTACAACACTGTATGGGGCAGCTCTTAGAGCAGGTCTTACAATTGTAGAAAGAAGAAATCACTCTGTTCCATCAACTTATGTTCCGATAGGACAGGATGCAATGGTCAACTATGGAAGCTCAGATTTGAAAATCAGAAATGATTTTAATTTTCCAGTGAAACTTGTTACATATACAAAGGGAAAAACATTATATGCAGAAGTATGGGGAACACAGCCAAGCTGGTACGATTACATATCGATAGAATCTTGGTGGAGTGGGAGCAGAAGTGCAGTTGCATATAGAAAATATATTAGAAATGGACAAGTTGTAAAAACAGAACAATTACCAAGTTCGTACTATTAAATGGGAAGGGGAAAAGGAAGTAAGCGCAAAATAATTCGACGGATTGCTTTGCCCTAAAGTTCAGTCCATAATAATCATTAGAGAATGCAAGCACTTTACTTCATCTTCTGTTGCTAGAAGTGATAGGTGAGAGCATTTTACTCGATTCGATTTATGGAGGACTGCTCATGAGAAGCAAAAGAATACCTGCAGAAGAACAATACCGTCTCATCATGGAATGCCGTCAAAGTGGATTGACAGATCATCAATGGTGTGTGGAACATGATATCAAACCAGGAACTTTTTACAACTGGGTAAAACGATTACGTCAAAAAGGTTGTATGGATTTACCGGCATCAACCGGACGCAGCCATAGCGCTCCGGAAAGTCAGGAAGTCTTCAGAGTGGATTTTCATGACACCGACACGCCTTCCTATGAACAGCCATTAAATATGATCCCGCCATCTACGGAAAGAAACAACATTTCCGTGGCAGAGCCAATGAGGCTGTCTGCTGGAAGTTTTCTTCTAACTATCCCAAATGGAACAGATCCACAGCTTTTGGCTCAGACTCTTCGTATTATGAAGGAGTTGGAATGTTAGGCGATATCACAGCCGCCGATGAGATTTATATCGTAACCGGCAGAACGGATATGCGAAAATCCATTGACGGACTGTGTGCGATTGTAGAGGATCAACTCCATATGGATCCAAGGCGTAGTGCCCTGTACCTTTTCTGCGGAAAACGTTGTGACAGGATCAAAGCTTTGCTCTGGGAGTCCGATGGATTTGTACTGTTATATAAACGAATGGAAGTTCAGGGCAGATTCCGCTGGCCTAGAAATCAGTTGGAAGTAAAACAACTGACCTGGCAGCAATTCGACTGGCTCATGTCCGGTCTTGAAATCGAACAACCGAAAGCATTCAAACCTACGGAATGAGGGTGGAAAATTTCTCTGCAAGCCAGCAAAATTGTGGATGATCACACGCACTGGAGCATGCCCGCAATCCCTGATAAATACTGGGTTTCTGCTTCTTTTTCTTTGCTTTTTGTGGTATACTAAGAGCAGAGAAAAAGGAGCAGAAAACATATGGCTGGTAATTCAAAAGATTCAAAAATCCTTGAATACAAGGACATGATCAACCAACTGAATAAGACGATTGCTGCACAGACAGAACTGATCCAGTCTTTACAAAAAACATTGGAAGCAGACCGACTGGAAAAAGAAACCCTTCGTCAGCAGATTGAATATCTCACGAAGAAGCTTTTTGGCACTTCCAGTGAAAAGCGGAAGGATATCGAAGGTCAGCTGAATCTTTTTGATGAAGCGGAACAGGAAGCGGATCCGGCATGGAAACCGGAACTTCCTGATGATATCACTGTTCCAGAGCATAAACGGAAAGCACGACGGACACACGCAGAACTCTTTAAAAATGTGCCTTCCTGCGATGAGATCCTTTCTCTTCCAGAAGAGGAACGGAACTGTCCAACCTGCGGAACACAGATGGAATGTATTGGAAAAGAATTCGTCCGTCATGAGTTCCGGTTTACTCCAGCCAAAGGGAAAGTGGTAAATATCTATCGTGAAACGTATAAATGCCCGGAGTGTGCCAGATCAGAGGAGCACCCTGATGATCAGACGTTTGTCAAAGCTCCTGTTCAGGAACCATTGATTCCGGAAAGTTATGCCTCCGAATCCGTTGTTGCATGGGCGATGCACCAGAAGTATCAGAATGGTCTGCCATTAAAGCGGCAGGAAGCAGACTGGAAACAGCTGGGTGTTCCCTTAAGCCGGGCTACACTGGCGAACTGGATCATTTACTGTGCCGAGAATTATCTCTGTCATGTTTATGATTATTTTCACCGTCAGTTACTGATGCGTAGATATCTGATGGCAGATGAAACACGGGTTCAGGTGCTGAATGAGCCGGAGCGTAATCCGGAAACAGATTCCTGGATGTGGCTCTTCCGCAGTGGAGAAGATGAACTTCCGCCAATCCTGCTTTATCATTACACAGAGACAAGGGCAAAGTTCCATGCTGCATCTTTCCTGCAGGGGTTCAGCGGATATCTGGAAACGGATGGATACCAGGGTTATAACAATCTGCCAGATATCAAACGATGCTCTTGCTGGGCACATGTGAGACGTTACTTCACAGATGCCATACCGAAAGGGAAAGAGTATGATTACAGCCTTCCGGCAGTGCAGGGAGTACAGTTCTGCTCCAAGCTGTTTGATTGTGAGCGGTACTCAAAAGCAAAAAATCATACTGCGGAGCAGAGAAAACAGTTCCGTCTTGAAAAGGAGAAGCCGATACTGGAGGCATTCTGGAATTGGCTGGATCAACAGCGTCCAAACAAGGGAACCCGTTTGGCGAAAGCGGTGAACTATGCCCAAAATCGGAAAGACACCCTGATGACCTATCTGGAAGACGGTCACTGTAGTCTTTCTAATAATCTAAGCGAGAATGCAATCCGGCCATTTACAGTTGGCAGAAAAAACTGGCTGTTCAGTGCCAGTCCTAAGGGAGCCACTGCCAGTTCCATTGTGTATACTATGGTTGAGATGGCAAAAGCAAATGATCTGAACACTTATAAATATCTGGCATATCTATTGTCACAGCGGCCAAATGATAAAATGTCAGATGAACAGTTGGAACAACTCGCCCCATGGAGCGAGACTGTGAACGCTAACTGTCAAAACTAAAATAGAGTAAAACGCTTGCATCTATCATTTTGGTGCAAGCGTAATTTACGAGTAACGTAGCAATATTTTGCACTTACAAAAGGAATGAAAAAGAAATCAAATTGATGGATATGTTCCGAGAATAGGTGGCGGAAAGATTCCGCATTCATGGGTGGAGATAGATATGAATGGGACAACTTATGTGTATGATCCAGACTTTACACATGAACATGGAAGAAATGGTTTTCAAATTACTTATGGAACATCAGGGACATGGAGATATATGGACTGGTATCGTATGAATTAAAACTTAAGAATCTCTTACACCCCTTGAGAAACCCTCTGATTTATGGTATAAACTTATTTTGAGATAGATGAGTATTGTTTAACCAAACTGGAGTGGATTATGAAGAGATTATGTTTTGTAGAATATGATATGACAGTAACAGGAGGTGTTGAGCAAGTGACGACATCACTTGCCAACGCTTTTTGTGATGCATATGAGGTATATATATGGCATTTTTGGAAAAGGGAAACATGTTCCGTACGATTTGGATCCGAGAATTCACTATCGAGCGGAACTGGCAGAAGACTGCGAATCCGAAAACGGATCACAAGTGTATTTAAACCATTTAAGGAGTATATAAAAGAAAATGAGATTGATATAGTATTCCTAATGGGTCATCTTTGGATAGATTGGGTCAATCCCCATTTCATTCATATAACGGCGCGTTTTCCGGCGGCCAACCTGATGCCCACGCTTCTTCAGCTGAGCAGACAGTTGGCGTGCTCCCCAGGCAGGGTTATCCGTGTGTAGTCGATCTATGATTGATTTGCAATCTAACTCCTCTTGAGATATGGGCGTGCCCTTGTAATACACGCTGGTACGGTTGATATCGAGAAGCGCAGCCCCTGTTTTAACTGGAAGTTCTTTAGTCTTCAAAAGGTTTTGGACTAAATTTACTCTCGTAGTCAGGTCCAAGTGTTTCTTCAGATTTTTTTTCAGCCAATCCACCTGCATGGTGAGCTGGCCAACTTTTTTCGCATATTCAGCTTTTTCCTTGCGCTCTAAAGCGAGTTTTTCTTTTAGATTATCCTCCCGTGTGTCATCAAAAACCACGGATGCTTTATCGAGGAATTCCTTCTTCCAGTTGCGGAGAAGATTCGGTTGAATATTGTTTTCAGTAGCAATTGTATTTAAGTCTTTTTCTCCTTTGAGCAGTTCAATCACTAATTCTGATTTGAATTTGGAGGAGAAATTTCTTCTTGTTCGAGACATAATAATAATCCTTCTTTCTGTAGTGTTTACAGTATATCAGATTCATTAAGAAATGTCTCTTGAAGTGTCTTAAATTACGATACCATTATACTCAAACGAGCGGCTGACTTTAAGACAGTACCCATTATGGGACGTTTACTTATTAAAGATTTGGAGAGGAATATGAAACAGTTTATTGATATAAAAACAATTAAATTTATAATTGTAGGAGTAATTAATACGATAGTAGGAACAACTGTTATGTTTTTATGCTATAATTTATTAGGGCTTACATATTGGATATCTTCTGCAATGAATTACATATTAGGAAGTGTAGTAAGTTATTTTTTAAATAAATATTTTACATTTAAGTCTAAAAAAAAATCATGTGTTGAAATTGTTAAATTTATTGTTAATATTTCATTCTGCTATTTATTAGCATATGGAATTGCAAAGCCATTGATAGGATTTATACTAAGTGATATTACGATAAATTTCCAAGAAAATATAGCTATGGTTTTAGGTATGATATTATTTGTTGGGTTGAATTATAT
>ERZ1036412.732-NODE-732-length-17811-cov-9.437655_pt1 | contig 17811 bp, 18 predicted proteins | sample MGYA00514218_ERZ1036412 | MGnify/ENA primary metagenome ERZ1036412 (study PRJEB33795, sample SAMN09464944) | human gut metagenome | host: Homo sapiens | place: USA: Stanford, California | collected 2016-11 | study: EMG produced TPA metagenomics assembly of the... | reverse complement strand
GAGATTCTTATTTTAGGATTTAGAGTTTAAAAATCGGTATTAACCGACATCCCCTATCTTTTTCTACTCAGCCTGCTACGAACGGTCCATGATCTTACAGTAAATGACGGCAACAGCCGTACTTATGGCTGTGGATATGATTCCGGCGCCGACGATGGCAGCAGGATTGACGCTTCCATACTGGCTCCGGTAGGCAATGACATTTACCGGGATTAATTGTAGGGAGGAGATGTTGATAATCAGGAAGGTGCACATCTCATTACTGGCAATTCCCTTTGGGCGCACCGTACCTGGAAGCCGGTGGCTACGCCTGTCTTCCTCCAATTTACCGAGTTCGTCCATGGCGCGCAGTCCGGCTGGCGTTGCGGCCCAGCCCAGGCCCAGGACATTGGCTATAATATTGGTGGTGATGTGTTCCTCGGCTGGGTGCCCGGTGGGGAGTCTTGGGAATAAGAAGCGTATGATCGGACGGATTTTTTTGGAAGCGCCCTTAATGATTCCGGCTTTCGTGGCAATCTCCATAAGACCCACCCAGAAGGACATGACGCCCATCATAGTGATGCACAAGGTAATGGCCTCTTTGGAAGAGTCAATGGCAGCATTGGTAATATCCGGCATGCGTCCGGTAAAGGCGGCAAAAATAATGCCAATCAGTATCATGCCGGCCCACAGATAATTCAGCATATAAAATCCTCGTCTGGCTTTTTAATATATCGTATGAGCCGGGATGGATATTTAGCACAAAGACATAAGAAAGAGGCGGAAGCAGTTGGTTCCTAACTTCCGCCATCCTTTATGTATACTATTTGACTACTTCTTTGATGATTCTGTGCCAGTTCTTATAGGCGATCTTTTCAATCTCATCTTCGTGGAATCCGACGCGCTTCATTTCCTCAATGACATTTGGTACATAAGAGGCATCCTCAAGTCCGATGGTAAAAGGAGTAGACTGGCTGCTGAAAGAGCCCAAGGTATCTCCCTCCAGGAATTCAGAAAAGTCAAATCCGAAACCGACATGATCAATGCCCATTACTTCCACCATATGGACAAGATGTTTTACCAGGTTTTCCAGAGTCTGCTTATCTTCCTCCATATGAACGAATTCATTAAATGAATTGAGCCCGACTATGCCGCCTGTGCGTGCCAGTTCTTTTAACTGGTCATCCATCAGATTCCGCGGGCGGTTGCACAGTGCCCGGCAGTTAGAGTGGGTTGCTACAACAGGGCCTGTGGCAGTGTCAAGGAGATCCCAGAAGGATGCATCATTTAGATGGGACACATCCAGTATCATTCCCAGATCCTGAATCTTTCTCACAGCCCTGCGGCCCACGTCTGTTAACCCGCGCTCCGGGGTGCCAAGGGCTCCGGTAGCCAGAGGATTTTCCTCATTCCAGGTAAGCCCTGCATGCCTTGCGCCAAATTGGTAGAACTCGTCGATAAGGTCTAAGTCTTCCCCAATACTCTTTAAACCTTCCAGTCCGATAAATGCATACATCTTTCCTTCACTTCTTGCAGTCATCATATCGGAATATGAGCGCGATACCTTAAGGATATCAGCACAATCAGGTTCTTCGCAGGCAATGGCCTCCATCATCTGGCGGGTACGCTTCAGCGGGTCCTTGTCATAGGGAGGATCATTCCATATGACGAAGATGCCTCCTTCGATCTGCCCTTTTTTCAGCCGTTCATAATGATATTTACGGAAGATATCACGCTCTCCCTTTAGATGATGCTGCGTTACATCGGTCCAAATATCAGAATGTGCATCAAAGTTCATAAAAATACTTCCTTTCTTTTGTTTGAAGAAATATAAATAAATCAGAGACGGACAGTTGTCCGGCCCTGATCATTTTCCTAAATTCAGGATGTTATTTAGTTTTATAATCCTAAGATGCTGCCTACGATCAATCCAAAGTATGTTCCAAGAACATATCCCAGAGTACCAATCAGTACGATAGGTCCTATCAGCTTGGTCCAGCCCTTAGATACAGCCATAGCAACGGCCGTTGTTGGTCCGCCGATGTTGGCATTGGAGGCAAGGATAATATCTTCCAGATTGAACTTCAATAACTTTCCGGCGATCAGGCTGAAAAGCATATTTACAATTACGATGATAGCCGCAAATAAGAGCAGTAACGGCGAATTCTTGATAATCATAGGTACGGATGCCGGAACACCGATTACGAAGAAGAACAGGTAGATTAAGAATGTACCTAGTTCCTGCGTACCCTTGATCTCGCCAAAGAACTTAGGTGCAAATGTTGCACAAAGCATGGCAATTGTCGTAATCCATAAGTACATATTTCCGAACAGTGTATTCAATATCTGCAGGAATGTATTAGATTTCGGTATCACGCCTGCAAGTCCTGTAGATATTACGTTAGACAATGCAACAATAACAAATCCTGTTGCAGCGGCCAATGCGATATCTTTTAGGGAAATTTCTTTTCTGCCCCAGAATGCGGAGGCATTTGTCTCATTTTCCTTTACATTAGCTCCGGCAGCCGCTTCCACTTCATCCACATATGGATGCTTGAAATGCTTGCGGAAGAATCCGATAGATGGCATTGCTATCAATACGAAGAAGTACAGTACCATCAGTAAGTTATCTGCAACCGTTGCGGCAGATATCATGTCGCCAGATACATCGAACGCTGCTCCAAGAGCGGCAAAGTTTACCGTACCTCCGATATAGGTTCCGGTAAATACGCCCGCAAGTCCGGCAAGTTCCGGAATAAATTTGTGGAGCGCCGTATAAGCGAGCAACGCGCCGCAAGCGGTACCTACCGAGCCAATTAGGAATATAATCAGGATACGCCCTGATTCCTTTCCAATCTTTCTCATATCGCACTGCAGCAATAATAGTGGAATGGAAAGCGGTACAACGTAACCCCATACGGCATCCCATACAGGAGCGTCCATTGGAATGATTCCAAAGTTCGATAAGATGATTGCGAAAATCAGTGCAACGATGGCACCGGTCATTTTTGCTGCCCATTTATACCTCTGCTCCAGATATATTGCGGCAGCGGCGCCGGTAGCACAGATAGCCCACAGCACCCAGGTGTTATCCGCTCCAACCAGCGGATTTTGTAGATCGAATATATGTCCCCACATACTCTCGTCCTCCTTTCAAAAATCCTTTTTTGAAGAATTTTCGTCAATTTTTACAATTGAACTAATAACAGTATATAAAAATTGTCAATAAAAGTCAATAAATGTAAAGAAAGGACAGGATTAGGCTTGGAAAATCAAAGGAAATCCTCAAATTTTACAGAATATTTTAGTGTTTGTTCAGAGTCCTCCAAACAATCAGAAGCATAGCGCCACAATTTTCTTTGTTCATGAAATCACCGCTTTTTCCAGATCCAAAGTGCAGCAATAATTCCAATCGTATACAGGATGCTGACTAGGATGGAAGGATTATCTTTTAATAAATAAGTAACTGCAACGACAGCTGCAAGAGAAACCGTAAGCTGGAATGCAGTGAAGATACGTTTTTCGCGGGTTTCTTTTGCCTGCTGGCTCATTTCCGTTCTTTTCTGCTCTAATTCCAGGTATTTGATAAGGTCCTTTTCATTGAGGTGGGAAAGGATCCATTGATCTCTGGAAAATCCGTCCTCATCGTCTTCCGATGAGTAAGAATCCATAATTTTTTTATCCGATTTTTCCTTTTTAAAAAAGTGAAAGTCTTTTCGCTGCTCATCAGGCGCCGTGGCTGCCTTTGGCTCATCAGAAGTATCCGGGGCTTTCTTCGGTTCTTCGGATGCCTTAACTTCTTCAGTGGTCTCGGGTGCTGCGTTCTTTTGTTCTTCAGTCATAGGATGTTCCTCCGTTAGGTATTTTATATATATTACATGAATTGCAGATTTATCTTCATGATATAGATTGTAGACGTTTTTCCACATATTTTCAAGGTTATTCAGCATATATTGGGAATAGACTTCACACGGAAATGAGGATGCCCGATGAAATTATTCATGTATGTCACGGATTTTATCGTTCCGCTGGTAATATTCGGAATTGTCAGTTATGGAGTGCTGATGAAGGTAAATGTCTATGATACCTTCATCAAAGGCGCCAAAAGCGGCTTTTTCACGGTAATTAAAATAATGCCGACGCTGATCGGGCTTATGGTGGCAGTAGGAGTGCTGCGGGCTTCGGGATTCCTTGATTTTCTGTCAGGAATTATCGGGAAGTTTACGGAATACATAGGATTTCCAGGAGAACTGGTGCCGCTTACAGTGGTAAAGATGTTCTCTTCTTCGGCGGCCACGGGGCTGCTTCTGGATGCGTTCAAGGAGTATGGAACGGACTCGTACATAGGGCTGGTGGCATCCATCAGCATGTCCTGCACGGAGACTATATTCTACACCATGAGCGTCTACTTTATGACAGCCAAAGTCACGAAGACCAGATATACTCTGGGAGGCGCCATGCTTGCGACCTTTGCAGGGCTTGTGGCCAGCACGGTGCTGGCTGGGATGATGGTGGCCGGGTAATAGTAATTCTACCAGAGAAGGGTAACTGTGCAAGGCCCGGACACAGCGATATGGATATTAAAGTCAGGAATTGGTAGAAATAGCGTTTCAAAAATGATAAAATTAAAAAGACCTATGAAATCAAGGACAAGTTGGAGAATACAAATGCAGTTACGCAATGAGATCCCAGACACGTTCTGGAGCCTGTTCCGGTCCGTGAACCGGGAGATATACATTGATGCGCTATTATATATCAATGAAGAATACCAATATAATAACTATTTCCTTACCAAAGAGGCATGCATCCAGATTCTAGGCGATATGAATGCCGGGAAGCGGTACGAGCTTCAATGGGAAGAAAGCGAGTCTGAATTCGATATGCTGGAGACGCCGTCATCCCGTATCTTGAACTGGCTTCTTAGGACCGGATGGCTTAAACGGATAGAGGATTATAATACGCTGGTGACCAATATCGTGATCCCGGACTATTCCGCCATATTTATTGATGCTTTCGAACGCCTCAGTTCCGAGGATATGGAGGAGACAGACATCTATATCCAGAATGTCTATGCCACGTTATTTTCCTTTCAGAACGATGCAAGAGCCAATCTGGGCATGCTTCGCACGGCTTTGGTGAATACACGCAGGCTTAATAAGGCGCTGCAGGATATGCTCCATAATATGGACAAGTTTTTTGCACGGCTCTTGGATCAAAAGTCTTATGGCGATCTTCTAAGAGAGCATCTGGACGGGTATGTGGAGGAAATCGTGAGGAAGAAGTATCATATCTTGAAGACTTCGGACAATTTCTATATCTATAAGATGGATATTAAGAAGTGTCTGCGCGATATGCGGGAGGATGAAGCGTGGATAGAGCAGGTAAGAGAACGTTCAAGGGCCATGGGAGATACAGGGGAGGATGTATTGGAACTTCTGGATCTGATCGAGAGGGGATTCGATGATATTGAGCATAGGATCGCCAACATGGACAAGGAACATACCAAATACGTCCGCGCGACGGTAACCAGGCTTAACTATCTGCTTAGCGGAGAATCGGATACGAAAGGACTGGTCGTAAAACTTCTGAACCGAATGTCAGAGAGCGCGGATTATGATGAGGTGCTGGCAAAGACGGGGGAGAAGATGAATCTCTCCCTGCTGGAGATATTATCGGAGAAGTCCTTGTATAAAAGGCGGAAGGGGCGAAGATACTTTATCAGCCAGATGGAGCCGGATGAAGAGATTGCGGACCTTGACAAGGAAGATGTGCTGAAGCTTAACCGCATCCAGGTACGCTATACCAAGGAACAGATTGAGGCCTTCATTGAATCCCACATGGATCAGAACGATATTATGGATGCGGCACAGGTAGATATAACGGATGAGGAATCCTTTGAAAAATTGATCTTGGCCTATGATTACAGTACCAGAGGGAGCAGCAAGTACATGGTGCTGGAAGAAGAGCCAAAGATGATAGAAAAAGGGCCGTATAAGTATCCGGCGCTGAAGTTTGTAAGGAGAAGATTATGATAGACTATTTTGAACAGCTAAGCCAGGAAGAGCAGGAGGATATCACGGAGGTAATCCAGATCCTGTACCGCCAGACATTTCTGCTGGAGAGGAAGTATGACAAAAGGTCTGGGCGCATGCAGTATGTGCGGGAGTATCGGATATGCAGCAAGCATCTGGAATTCTTAAGGGCATATTATAAAGTTGCGGGCATTACATTGAAAGAGAATGCCCATATGGGCCTGATCTATATCCAGGGAGAGGCTTTGTGGGGAGAGAAGCTGCCAAGGCTTGCAACCATCTATCTGCTGGTATTAAAACTCATCTATGATGAGCAGATGGCGTCGGTATCTTCCAGCAGTCATATTGTCACCACGTTGGGGGCGGTCAACGGAAAGGCAGGAGACTTCCGGGTGCTCCATGGCCTGCCTTCTCCTACGGAAATGCGCCGGACCATCGCGCTTCTTAAGAAATATCAGATCATAGAGCCGCTGGACGTTCTGGAGGAATTGAACGAGCACACGAGGCTTATCATATATCCCTGCATTCACGCGGTGCTGATGGGGGATGACATTAAGGAACTGTTAGAGACATTTGGCGAGGAGGAGAACATTGGAGACGAAGCAGCCATTCAAAGCACTCTCGAGGATATGCCTGAATAACTGGCATTATATAGATAAGAAGATATTGACTTTAAGCGAAGGGATTAATTTCTTTACCGGCCATTCCGGAAGCGGCAAGTCTACGGTGATCGACGCGATCCAGATCGTTCTGTATGCCAATACGGATGGCCGCGGGTTCTTTAACAAGGCGGCGGCAGACGATTCTGACCGGAGCCTGATCGAGTACCTGCGGGGCATGGTAAATATCAGTGAGAATAATGAATCCCAGTATCTTCGGAATAAGAACTTTTCCAGCACCATCGTACTGGAACTGGAACAGACCAATACCAGAGAAAAGCAGTGCGTGGGCGTCGTATTTGACGTGGAGACGGCTACCAATGAGATTAGCAGGCTGTTCTTCTGGCATACGGGAGAACTTTTAAATAACCATTACCGCACGGAAAAAAGATGTCTGACGACCATAGAAATGCGGGAGTATCTGCAAAGGACGTTTCCGCCGGAAGGATTCTACTGCGGCCCGAGCAATGAGAGATTCCGCCGCCAGCTCTATGACATTTATCTGGGCGGGCTTGACATGGATAAATTTCCCAGGTTATTTAAACGGGCGATCCCGTTCCGCATGAATATCAAGCTGGAGGACTTTGTAAAAGAGTATATCTGCATGGAGCAGGATATCCAGATTGAGGACCTTCAGGAGAGCGTCATGCAGTATGGACGGATGCAGAACAAGATTGAAGAGACGCAAGAAGAGATCAGAAGGCTTAATCTGATTCGGGAGCAGTATGAGGAATTCTGCAAAGAGCACCGGGAGGTGGAAGCCTGCACGTACCAGATTGACCGGCTGGAAGAACTCTGGCTGGAAGCAAAGATCCAGGAATGCCGGGATAAGTCGCTGGGGCGCCAGGGGGAGATCGGCAAACAGGAAGCGGTTAAGGAACAGCTGGAATCACAGGCCAGAATCCTACAGAAGGAGTATGAGGATATTATTCTCAGGATCGCCGACAGCGGATATGCCAATCTGGAGTCAGAACTGGCTGGCCTTAATGAGACGCTTGAGAGGCTGGGGGCCAGCAAGGCACGCTGGGGGCAGACAGCCGACCGCCTCAAAGAGTGGAAGCAGCAGGATGTGACGCCCAACCAGTCCATCTGGGATATCGACAAATTCGCGGACGGAAGCATTTCCGAAGGGGAACTTGAGAGGCTCAAAGAGAGCCTTCTGGATATCCAGGAAGAATTAGAAGAGCAGCGCCGGGAGGCAGACTCGGACCTGCGCAAGATCAAGAAGGAAGAAAAGGATGCCAGAGAGGAATTAAAGGAACTGAAGCAGGGGAAGAAGGCGTATCCCAGGGAACTGGAAGAGGCCAGATACGAACTGCGCAACCGTCTTCACGAGCGATGCGGGAAATTCGTCAACGTACAGATACTCGCAGACCTTCTGGATATTAAGGATGAGCGGTGGCACAACGCGATCGAAGGCTATCTGGGCAGCAATAAGCTGCTGCTTGTGGTGGAACCGGGATATGCCAGGGAAGCCATGGACATCTACCAAGGGATGGACAGAAAGAAATATTACCGTGCGGCCGTTCTGGACACGGAGAAGGTCATGGAGGATGGGCACCAGGCAAAGGAGGGCTCCCTTGCAGAGGAAATTGTGGCAAAAGAGCCTTATGTCAGGGCTTACATCGACTTTTTCCTGGGAAATGTGATGAAATGCGAATCTATAGAGGAACTGCGGGAGCACCGGATCGGAATCACGCCGGACTGCGTCTTGTATCACAGCTACCGCCTGCAGCATATCAATCCGGATAATTATACCAGGCGGGCCTATATCGGAGAGACGAGTATGCGAAAGCGTATCCGCCAGTTGGAGGAGAAGTGCCAGCATCTCCAGGAAGAGCGTCTGCCTCTGCAGGAGATGCTGGAGGAAATCCGAAAGACTATGCAGCTGGAAATGCTGATGCAGCCGATCTCCGATTATCTGGGCTGGCTGTCTGATATAGAGCAGATTCCGGCAAAAGAGCGAAGGAAGAAGCAGATCGTAGAGAAAATGCAGCGCTTAAAAGAGGAATCCGTGGATACCTGGAATCGTCAGAAAGAGGAAATCCAGCGGCAGCAGGAGGATAAAAAAGCGCAGATCGATCAGGTGCAGAAGGACATCTGGAACAACCAGAAGGATATTGAACGATTCCGGGAGGAACTTATACAGTCCGAGTCCGCATTGGTGCAGCAGAAGCAAAAGACTGTGGAAAACCCTGAATATGAGCAAGAATTCCAGGAGTACCTTGCAGGGAAGAAATCATCCAATTATGAATATCTGAAGCGGCAGAGGATTGCAGAGCGCTATCCGAAGCAGGAAAGGGAGGAGCAGGCATACCAGAAACTGGTGGATATCCGAGGCGAATACCTGAGGAATTATCCAAACCGTACCTACTCCGCGGCAATTAAGAATAACGAGGCTTACGATAAACTGCTGAACACGCTGCAGTGCGACGATCTGGAATCTTACCGGGAGTCGGCGAAAGAACAGGCGCGCCAGGCGGTGGAACATTTTAAGGATGACTTTATCTTTAAGATACGAAGCGCCATCCGGGAAGCCTACCAGCGCAGGGACGAACTGAACCGCATCATCAGCAGGCTGGACTTCGGAAAAGATAAGTATCAATTTGTAATTACCAAGAATAAAGGGGCCGACGGGAAATATTACAAGATGTTCATGGACGATTCGCTGCAGATCAATCCAAGCCAGCTGACCAATACCATAGACAATCAGCTTAACATGTTCACCATGGAGCATGAGGATCAGTACGGGGATCTGATGAATGAACTGATCAATATCTTCATCCCGCCGGAAAACGCAACGAAGGAAGAACTGGACGAGGCGAAGAAGAACATGGACAAGTATGCGGATTACCGCACCTATCTGTCCTTCGATATGCAGCAGATCGTAAAAGGCGATAAAGATATGACCATCGGTCTTAGCAAGATGATCAAGAAGAACTCCGGCGGCGAGGGACAGAATCCGCTGTACGTAGCGCTTCTTGCCAGTTTCGCGCAAGTTTACCGTATCAACCTCTCGCCCAAAATCCACAGAAGCCCCACCATACGGCTGGTCGTACTGGATGAGGCCTTCTCCAAGATGGATGCGGAAAAAGTGGCCAGTTGCATCTCGCTGATCCGGGGACTCGGCTTCCAGGCCATTATCAGCGCTACCAACGATAAAATACAGAATTACCTGGAAAATGTAGATAAGACATTCGTGTATGCCAATCCGAACAAGCGGCATATATCGATACAGGAATTTGAGAGGAAAGATTTTGGGGAACTGAAAGATTGAAAGATAACACGTAACAATATTAAGATGTGCACGTAACACTTTTCAAAAATGTTACGTGCACATCTTAATATTGTTACGTGTCAAACCGCACTAACTGGTGTGTCAAATTGAAAGGAGCGTGCCAGAATGTATATTGTAGATAAAATTATAAATAAATGTGAAAAAAGCAGCAGGGATTGGCGAAGCGGTGCCTCCGGGCGCCGTACGATACAGATTATGCAGTCGGATTATGACAGATGTGGGAAATCAGTGCTGATAAGCGAAGTGAAGGAATTGGAATTCCGGGGGCTGATCGAGATTGAAAAGTGGGTAACCAGAGGAAGCGATGTAGATTTAATTGCTTTTCGGGTGGAAAAGCTGGACAGATTCTATGAATTAGCCAAAAGCGAGGGGAGAATGGTCTGGCCGAAACAGGAACGGGTTGATTATTATAGAGGGATGCTGGAGGCAGAACTTGGGAAGGGTATAGAAAAGAATTGGATCCGGGAGTATTACAGATACCTTATATCCAGACTGGATAAAGGAAATTTTCCAAAAGATGTGGAGAAATTAGAATTATATACTTGCTGCCTCAGAGGGATTGACGAATTGGAGGAGCCTGTATATAAACGCATATTCAGCAAAAAGTACCTTAACAATTCAAAAAAATTTGAAAAGGAGGTGCAGGGCCATCTCATATCTGTAGCAAAGAAGTATTGGGATGAGATCGAAGAAGATATGGATGACAAGACGGTGCTGTCGCAGTTACTGCTCGAGGAATACGCTCAGGAACTGGAAATGAAAGGGCCCCTCAGGCTGATTATCGAATCAGGGGGTAAGATGCAATCGGAAGAAGGAACAGAGATAGAAGGAGAGACACCGCCAGATCAAGAAATAGATATATCTGCCTTCATTTATGGCGTTACATTAAACAGTGCGATGCTGAAATATAGCAGAATCGCGCCTAAGCAGCCGGATATCAGACGTATCATTACCATAGAAAATAAGGCAAATTTTGTATCTGTGCCCTATGATCCTCACACATTATATATTTTCAGCCATGGATACTTTTCGCCAAAAGAAAGGGAATTTTTGAAAAAATTGGCGTATATTTTGAACGAAGAGGATGTGGGATATTATCACAGCGGCGATCTGGATTACGGCGGTATTAAGATATATGAATATATTAAGAAACGTATTTTCCCGGAATTAAGGCCTTATCTGATGGATGTAGAGACTTATGACAGGTATTTGGAATATGGAGAGGAAGCGCCGGAAAGTGTCCTGAAGAAGATAAAAACGGTGGGATTGCCGGAGTTTCAAGGGCTGATAGGCCGTATGCTGGAGACGGGGCTTATGATTGAGCAAGAAAGTTTTTTGATTTAAACGCCGATATCGAGTTTGTAAAAGATGAGATAGAGAAGATAAATAAGTGCAAAAGAACCGCTGCCGTTGGGGTGAGGACAGCGGTTCTTCTTTTACGATGTTATACGCTTTCTGCGATTTTTGGGTTATTCTCAGGAATTCATCGATAGCTTCCGTGCTGTTGCAATGCAGCGGGGATACGCGGATCGCGCCTTCGATCTCGAGGGCTTCTACGATTCTCTTGGAGTACATGCTGCTTCTTAAGCGCTCGAATACGGTAACGCCGTGATCGAGATATTTTTGTACGCATTCAGAGTACTCAATTCCTTTAATGCCCATGGCGACAATCAGGTCTTTATATGTAAGGTCTTCCATATCTACAGATACTTCGACATTATCAATGTGTCTTAAGCCTGGAACTTCGTCGGTTCCTTCCAGCATGCGGTAGAGAAGCGCTCTTTCCTGGAGATGGCTCCGGTTCATGCCTTCCACATACAGGGCACGCTTATCAGCCTTATCGGCATCCTCTAAGAAATGCGCGCCGATGTCGCATACATAGTCGATGACAGCCATCATTGCCGCATAGTTTGCCGGCAACGGGGTTCCGAGATTTCACACATCCATTCGCCGTCCTTTAGAATATATACTTTCTGATTACGTCAAAGGATGCCGGTCCTACATCCAGTACGGCCTTGTGGAACCGCTTCTGGGTGAATCCGTCTCCCCACTTATCCATGGCATCTTTTTTCAGTTCCAGGAATTCCACATAGCCGATGTAATATTTCAAGTAGTTGGCAGGGTCCGCAATGATCAGGTCATAGATGTCTTCTATGGTATTCGTATCCGTGATACCATAGCCGCGGAAGAAGGATACTGTATCTAACAGCGTCCATCCGTCATAGTGGATGCCCATGTCCGCCAGCGCATACAGGCCCAGGATGACGGAGGTATTCTTCTGCATCAGAGTTGCCTGCTCCTTGGTAAGCGGCGTATAGTAGTAGCTCATCATCTCGCTGTAAGTAGCCCAGCCTTCCGTGTATCCGCCATAATTGAGAAGATTGCGGATGGGGTCTGGCTTTCGGCTCGCATAATAGACCGTCTGGTACAGATGGCCGGGATATCCTTCGTGGGCCAGGGTCGTAAATAGAGAGATGTCGTCAGGCATGTGTCCCTGGTTAATATAGATGACGTTATTCTTGGTACTGTCGATGGCAGGCACCATATAGAATGCAGGGCTTAGATATTCTTCCATGGACTTCTGCACGTATTTAATCTGGGTGCTGACTTCGGGAGGAGCAGGGAAAGAGTCCTTAAGCCTTCCTTCCAGACCTGCCAATATGGAGGCAGGATTCGAATCTTCCAGTACCGTGCCCTGGGTCTTAAAGACATCCGAGGAGATAGAGGAGCCCTGCGTGGAAGCTGCCAGCACGGTCTGCATGGCTCTCAGGTCATCCAGCATCTGTGTCTGCGTCAGCTGCTGAAGCTGGGGGATCGTACGGCTGGATCCGGTCTCGTTTGCAACGACGTTTTCATAGTATTCACGCCCCTTTGGCAGATAGCATAGTCCGTTATTGTTCTTGCCGCTGGTGCGCAAGGCAGCCAGTCCGTCTTTTAACAGACTGTAAGAGGGAAAAATATATTCTTTGATAGCAGAAGCATTTTTCTCTATGTAGGATGCCTGCTCTTCCTCCTTCAGTTTTAAGGACTTCAGACGTTCCTCAAAGGAGGAATAAAGGTAGTTCTCATCCCCCATATCGATAAAGGCCTGACATTCCTTCATGATATCGTCGGCAGAATAGGAGGCCATAAAAAGCCCGGCCTCGGACTTGGCCTTCTCGAATTCAATGATGGACTGGAAGTATTCGGGAGTCTTGGACAATAGTTTTAAATATGTATCGACATCAGAGACATCGTAGAACTGATACTCTGATAAAAGCACCGGAAGTTGGGACTGGGTACCGGTAAGCGGAGCCAGGGGCTCGTCGTACAGGGAGAATTTGGCCTCCTTTACCGAAGAAGAGAGATAATCTTCCAGTACATCGTAAGTGAGTTTGTTCTTAGAGGAAAGTTTTTTGCGGTCGTAAGACTGAAGCAGCGCCAGCGCGTTTTCCACAGAAGCGCATATGGCGGAAGTATCCGTGCTGCAAGCGCCATATGTGATGGGCGTATCTTTGATCCCATAGGCAGAAGGATCTTTTAAGGTATAGTGGAGTGTGATCGTGCTTCCGGATACCTCCTGGCAAAACAGGGATCTTGTATAGTTTTCAAAGCGTTGGTCTTCATCCTGGTGAAAATGTCGGAAGACTCCTATAGATAGGAAAATGGCGGCTAAGAAGAGAGATACTATGATGGCAGAACGTTTTTTTGACATAGTGGTCCTTGAAGTTTTTTTACATTTATATGCCGATAAAACAGGTATCATGCCGGGAAGCCATAGAATTCCTGCCAGTCCTGTGATAAAATAAAGAATTAAGAGATGGTATGGGGGTGACGTTATGCTGCACATATCTATATGCGACGACGAGCAGATGGAAGCAGAGAGGATACAGGGACTGATCGAGAAGGAACTTAAGGAACAGGGAATTGTCTATCAGATGGACCTGTTCAAAAATGGGGAAGAATTTCTCAGCCAGTATCAGATCCGCAGCGAGGAACTGATTTTCCTGGATATAGATATGCCCGTCAAGTCGGGGATAGAAGTAATTGAAGAATTAGAAGAGATCGGAAAGAACAAGGATGTGATCCTGATTACAAGCCACGACCGTCTGGTGCTAAAGTCCCTTACATATGGGCCGTTCCAGATCATCCGTAAGATGAGCATGGCAGAAGATATTCCGAAGGCTGTCAGACGATATCTCCGGGAGAAGAAGCAGGAAGATATGATCATAGAATTTGTGGGAAAAGGATTTGTCCGGCATGTGAAGAAGGAAGATATCGTCTACCTGGAAAAGTACAGGCACAATATTACCGTTCATCTAAAGAACAGCGAGAATCTGTCTATCCGGGGAACTATGCAGGATTACGAAATTATGCTTGCCAGGCAGGGATTTGTCAGGATTCATCTGGGATATATCGTAAATCTGCGGCAATGTTATTCTATAGAAAAAAGCGAAATGATCATGACAGACGGAGCCAGGCTTCCCATCAGCCGGGACCGTCACAAGGCAGTCAAAGAGCAATTTATGATCAGCAGGAGAAATTGATACGAATCAGGGTATTCTATTCATTGGAGAGGCTGCGAACATAGCAGAGACAGGAATCGTGGTATATTTTCTCGCCAGGTGCTTTCATTGGAAGGAGAAGTATATAAGCCCCAGAATGCTCTCGGCAATACTGTGGATCATGCTGTTTGCGCTGAGCCTGTTAAATGGATATTTTGTTTACAGCCATTATCTGGTGATCCTGGCGGATATCGTTCTGGTTTTTGCGTATACGGGAATCTTTATGCAAGGGGACATCCATCTGAAGCTCCTGGGGTGCCTGCTACCCTTTCTTACGGTGAGCATCATCAACATTTTGTGATGCAGAAATTGGCAGTGTTAAATTTGCAGCCAGCAGGCTGATGCTTGCGGCGGCTGTAGGATTCGCGTTGATCTGCCTGTATATTGGCTACTCCATCTTCTGCATCGGTCAGCAGAACAGCCAGTTGCTAAGATATGAGCTGCAGCAGTTTAAGAGTCGGGAGAATGAACGCCAGATCCAGGAAGCAGAGCGTGCCGTTTCAGCGGCTTTTTAAGCCGCAGATATTGAGCGGGCGCAGAGATTTGGTAAAATTGTCATAGGAATGCGAATCATTTGAGAAGAAACGGCATTCCAGAGGGAGGACGTAGGATGAAGAATATGAAAAGATGGATGGCGGCAGCGCTTGCCGTTATGCTGTGCTTAAGCTTGGCAGCCTGCAAAGGAAAGGATTTTGACGCGAAAGGCTATGTAAAGAGCGTACTGGATGCGCACTATCACGGAGAGTATAAGGACTACGCGAAATATCTGGATATCTCTGAGGAAGAGGCAAAGGCCGATCTTGACAAAGATGTGGATCAGCAGATCGATCAGGAGGTTGGCGCTATCATTGACCTGGGTGATGAAGGCAAGGCCAGATATAAGGAGATGCTTGTAAAAGTTGAGAAATTGGCAAAATATGAAGTGAAAGATGTCAAGAAGCAGGACAATGGCAACTACGTAGTGACCGTGGAAGTAGAGCCTTCCAACATATACCAGACGCTGGAGCAGAATTCCACTTCCGTGACGGAAGAGAAAGTGAATCAGGGACTGACCCCGTCAGACCCGGCAGTATTTGCTGATATCCTGGTTGAAAGCATCCAGAAGAGCATTGATGGCAATACTTATGGAGATGCGACGACGGTCCAGGTAAACGTGACTAAGGATGACAACGGCGCCTATGGCCTGGAGGAATCCGAAGTGCAGAAACTGGCAGACGCATTATTCCCACAATAGAGAAAAGAATATGTGACGATAACCAAAAGGATATTTCCCGGACTTGTGCTATGGGAGATAACCTTTTTCATTTTACCGTTAATGGCCTTTATATTAGCAGAATAGGGGATGTACTGAGGATATCGCGGAATGGAACCAGAATTCATCAGCAAGATATTCCGTCCTTTTGAGCAGGAGAGCGCGGATATTATTAAGAAATATGGAGGCTCCCGCCTTGGCATGGCAATTGCCGATCAGATGGTGCGCCTGATGGGCGGCGAGATCGTCATAGACAATTGAAACCATGCGTTCTCACTTAAAGTATAACTGGCAGCAGAATCACTCTCTTACTGAGTTTCGGGAAGGAGTTTGGGACACAATCAGACATAAGGTTGGAGACAAAAGCAGTTTTATGGTATGATGAAGAATACGAATAAGGGAGAACTGCATTGGCTTTATGGTGACCCTGGGAAAGGACGAGCGGGCAAGATTTGAAGCCGACCGAAGCGAATATTCTGAAAGCGACCAGAAGGTTTACGATGACTCAAAAACCTATCATGATGGGAAATGGATGATGTTTGAGCTTGTTGACACATATTTGTTTGGCATTGATTTACATTAAGCAAGTGAGCGATCAGGGCAATATGAAAGGGAAATTCGACATTACCGTTGCTATTATTTGGTCATAAGTGTATTATTTGGTCATAAGTGTATTGACTGCTCAGTGGAATTTACTTGGATTATAGGGGGTGGATATGCCGTGTATTGTTTCCTTGAAAGTTAAATCCACACCCGAGTGCAATGATAAATCAATAATAAGTATGTGCGGAGGATAAAAAATGAAAAGAGAATTGGGAATCGCCCGTTGTGGTTTAGCTTGCTGCCTGTGTTCAGAAAACTGTTCCGGCTGCAATTCAGGAGAATGCCCGGACAAGGAATGGTGTGAAAACAGGAAATGTTCTCTTTCCAAAAGCATAGAGCATTGTTATGAATGCGAAGAAGAATGCAGAAAAGGCCTGTTAGCCAAAATCAAGCCCTATGGATTCACAGCATTCGTGAAAAAATATGGCGAGAAAGAGCTATTGGATTGTCTTGAACGAAATGAGGCAAACGGAATTGTCTATCATCGTAACGGTATAACAGGTGATTACGATGATTTTGATGATGTAGAAACGCTTATAGATTTTATAAAAACAGGCGAAAAATAACTTCCGATTTGTCGGATAAACCTTATTAGTGATCAGCAATCAGAAGGAGAATAGGTTTATGAATGAAAAGTTTCCGCAAGAAGCGAGAAAGATAATGGATGAAAGATTTGGACAAGATACATTACTGTCACTTGCCACTACGGACCCAAACATTCGGTATGACATAGATTTCTCCGGTAACTGAAGACTGTTGAAGTCCAAGATGGATGATTTTGGAGGAGGCGAAGAAGATGGTTTAATAGGCTATCGGGGAAGCGAAGGCGAGTGTGGAAGAATTGCAGATAACTTGAAAGATTTTTGAGGAAAACGCTCAAGAAAATGATTTCGATTTGTGTGAAGCGCAACAAGTTTGATAGATGAATACCTCTATTTCCGTTTATCGAGTAGTCAGGGCAAGGAGGGAGAGCAGTGTTTCTGGGAATCATCCAGCGGCTATCTGTTTACCGGAAACCGGGTTTACAAGGACGCTTTATTTGCCTATTATCCGTCAACGAACCCGGAGTCATACTTTGATTCTCTTGAAAAGATTTCGGAACTTCCGGTCGAAAAGGTTTTCCGGGGCATCATAGTTTAGTATTCAGCCGGAGATTTTAAGCAGATTGAGAAATGCGTTCAGGCAGATGCGGGAAGATGGTAAATTATATTACGGTAGCGGCACATTTGATTATGGGGAGTGGGCGGTATGGTTATAAAGAGAATGAATATCATTTGTCTGTGTGCTATGCAAAAAGTTTTGTCAGATAAAGAACAGCTAAAAAGAGATTGAAAGGAGCATTTATATGAAGTATGTATGTACGGTTATATCAGTAGCAGACATCGGCACCGCAAGAAAGTTTTATGAGGAACTGTTCGGGTTAGAAGTCTATCAGGATTACGGA
>ERZ1036412.729-NODE-729-length-17903-cov-9.117940_pt1 | contig 17903 bp, 18 predicted proteins | sample MGYA00514218_ERZ1036412 | MGnify/ENA primary metagenome ERZ1036412 (study PRJEB33795, sample SAMN09464944) | human gut metagenome | host: Homo sapiens | place: USA: Stanford, California | collected 2016-11 | study: EMG produced TPA metagenomics assembly of the... | reverse complement strand
AACGTCGCAGGTATAGGAATAGGATGGACTTATTAATCGTGGCTCTGACTAATGGCTAGCCGAAATTATTAGTTGGATTCTGATGGGCTATGGTGACAGGAATTATCATGCGTGTCATGGGCTGGATTCTATTATGCAAGCGAAAATTATTGCAGACGATTGACGGTGCTGATAATTACATTTTTACACGAAACTTCGGGTGAACATTGAAATTTAAGTTAAGGCTGATAAGTGATATTGGCATCGAGAAAAATCTATTTAGCAAACGGAATTTAGTGTCGTGGCTTGCGGGTACTGATAATTACATTTTTACGCAAAATTTAGCATGAACCATAGTTTTTTTAGTTGACGCTGATAAATGGGTTGAAGCTATTTTGCAAACGAAAATTCGGGTCATATGTTGCAGGGGCTGATAATTACATTTTTACGCAGAACTTTGGGTGAACATTGAATTTTGAGTTATTGCCGATAGGTTAAGTAAAGAGAAACGGGTCAGATGAAATTATCAGTTTAAGGAATAAACACCATGACAGGTTTACTTGAAAGGGTTTAGTGAAGAATGAGAACCACATTTAATAATAGAAGGAATTTGCTGTGGAAATTATTGTAAAACCAGATGATTTCCACAGTGAATATAGATAGATTTTTTACGAAGATTAAAGACGGATTGGAGCAACAAACGATGAGTTGTGTGGATTTACATGGAAAAACAATATTGGTTACAGGTGCAGCTGGATTCATTGGATCGAATCTGGTGAAGCGTCTTTATGCCGATGTGGCCGATGTGACCGTTATTGGCATTGACAATATGAATGACTACTATGACGTGAGATTGAAGGACGCAAGACTGGAAGAACTGTCTGGAAATCCTTCATTTATTTTTGTTAAGGGCAGTATCGCAGATAAGACACTAATTACAGAAATCTTTGAAAAGTATAAGCCACAGGTGGTTGTGAATCTCGCGGCACAGGCCGGTGTCAGATATTCCATTACCAATCCGGATGCATACATAGAGAGCAATCTAATCGGTTTTTATAACATTCTCGAAGCCTGCCGCCATCCTTATGATGGCGGAGCTGCTGGTGTGGAACATTTGGTATATGCTTCTTCTTCCAGTGTCTATGGTTCTAACAAGAAGGTGCCGTACAGCACCGATGATAAAGTGGACAACCCGGTAAGTCTTTATGCTGCTACCAAGAAGAGCAATGAGCTGCTGGCGCATGCGTACTCCAAACTCTACAACATCCCATCCACTGGTTTGCGCTTCTTCACAGTGTATGGCCCTGCTGGACGACCGGATATGGCGTACTTTGGCTTTACGAACAAGCTGCGTGAAGGCAAGACAATCCAGATTTTTAACTACGGCAACTGCAAGCGTGACTTTACCTATGTAGATGACATTGTTGAGGGTGTTGTCCGTGTGATGCAGAAGGCGCCTGATCGGGAGACTGGTGAAGATGGTCTGCCGCTGCCGCCATACAAGGTCTACAACATCGGCAACAACAGTCCGGAGAATTTGCTGGACTTTGTGGATATTCTTCAGCAGGAACTAATTCGTGCCGGGGTACTGCCAGAAGATTATGACTTTGAAAGTCATAAGGAGCTTGTCCCGATGCAGCCGGGTGATGTGCCTGTGACCTATGCAGATACGAGTGCTCTGGAACATGACTTTGGATTCAAGCCGAGTACCAGCTTAAGAGACGGACTTCGGAAGTTCGCAGAGTGGTATAAGGAATTTTATATGTAAATATGCTCAGCTAGTAGAGCGGTATTAATACCCACCAGTGTGGGAGAGGAGAAAATAATTATGAGAAACTTTAAAGATTTGAAAATTGCTGTTGCTGGCACTGGATATGTTGGCCTTTCTATTGCAACACTACTCGCTCAGCATCATATAGTTATGGCTGTTGATATCATCCCTGAAAAGGTAGAACTGATTAATAATAAGAAGTCTCCGATTCAGGATGAATATATTGAGAAATATCTGGCAGAAAAGGATCTGGATCTGACCGCTACACTGGACGCAAAGGAAGCGTACTCAGATGCTGACTTTGTGGTAATCGCTGCCCCTACAAATTACGATTCCAAAAAGAACTTTTTTGACACTTCTGCAGTTGAGGCCGTAATCAAACTGGTTATCGAATACAACCCGGAAGCTATTATGGTTATTAAGTCTACCATTCCGGTTGGATACACAGCTTCCGTGCGCGAAAAGTTCCACTGCGATAACATTATCTTCAGCCCGGAATTTTTGCGTGAATCCAAGGCACTGTACGACAATTTGTATCCTAGCCGTATCATCGTGGGTACAGATGTTGAGAATGCAAGACTGGTAAAGGCCGCACACACTTTTGCAGAGCTTCTGCAGGAGGGGGCCATCAAGGAAAATATTGATACTCTGTTCATGGGCTTCACCGAGGCAGAGGCTGTGAAGCTCTTTGCAAATACATACTTGGCTCTGCGCGTTTCATACTTCAACGAGCTGGATACATACGCAGAGATGAAAGGGCTAAATACCCAGCAAATCATTAACGGTGTCTGCCTTGATCCGCGTATTGGGACTCATTACAACAATCCGAGTTTCGGTTATGGTGGCTACTGCTTGCCCAAAGACACTAAGCAGTTGCTGGCAAACTATGCGGATGTGCCGGAGAATTTGATTGAAGCAATTGTTGAAAGTAACCGGACAAGAAAAGATTTCATTGCGGACCGTGTTCTTGAAATCGCTGGTGCTTATGAGGCGAATGACAGTTGGGATAGCAGCAAAGAAGGAGAGGTTGTGGTTGGTGTATACCGCCTGACCATGAAGAGCAATTCTGATAACTTTCGCCAGAGCAGTATCCAGGGCGTCATGAAGCGGATCAAGGCAAAGGGCGCAACAGTCATTATTTATGAGCCGACTCTGAAAGAGGGGGAGAAGTTCTTTGGATCTGTAGTTGTAAATGATCTAGAAAAATTCAAGGAGCGTAGTCAGGCTATTATTGCAAATCGTTATGATGGCTGCCTTGATGATGTAAAAGATAAAGTTTATACGAGAGATATTTTCCAGAGAGATTAATTGGGAGACGATTACATGAAAGGTATTATTTTAGCCGGAGGTTCCGGCACTAGGCTATATCCTCTGACTAAAGTGACATCAAAACAGTTACTTCCTATTTATGATAAGCCGATGATTTATTATCCGATGTCTGTTCTGATGAACGCAGGCATTCGGGATATTCTCATTATTTCCACGCCGCAGGATACGCCGAGATTCAAAGATCTTCTTGGAGACGGACATCAGTTCGGTGTGAACCTTGTTTATGCTGTTCAGCCTTCTCCAGACGGACTGGCACAGGCATTTATTATTGGTGCGGGTTTTATTGGTAATGATACGGTAGCGATGGAGCTAGGAGATAATATTTTTGCTGGGCACGGCCTGAAGAAGCGTTTGAAGGCCGCTGTGGAAAATGCTGAATCCGGTAAGGGAGCCACTGTGTTTGGCTACTATGTGGATGATCCTGAACGCTTCGGTATTGTAGAATTCAACAAAAACGGCAAGGCTATATCTATTGAAGAGAAACCGGAGCACCCGAAAAGCAATTACTGTGTGACAGGACTCTACTTCTATGACAATCGGGTTGTAAAGTATGCGAAGAATCTGAAACCGTCAGCCCGCGGTGAGTTGGAAATTACAGACCTTAACCGCATCTATCTGGAGAACGGTAATCTGAATGTTGAACTGCTTGGACAGGGGTTTACTTGGCTAGATACCGGTACGCATGAGAGTCTTGCGGATGCCACCAATTTTGTGAAAACTGTGGAGCAGCACCAGCACCGCAAAGTTGCGTGTCTGGAGGAAATTGCATATCTGAATGGCTGGATTTCCAAAGAAGATGTTCTGGTTGTATATGAAGTACTAAAGAAGAATCAGTATGGTCAGTATTTAAAAGACGTACTGGATGGAAAGTATCTGGATGTGTTGCACTAAGAGCTATCGCTATAAATAAGAAACAGAGGGGAATATAGAAGTGAAGAAGTATCTGGTCACCGGCTGTGCCGGATTTATTGGCTCAAATTTTGTTTATTACATGCTGAAGAAATACAGCGATATCCTGCTGGTCAATCTGGATAAGCTAACTTACGCAGGAAATCTTGAAAATCTCAAGGACGTAGAGGGAGATTCTCGTCACATCTTTGTACAAGGCGATATCTGCGATAAGGAGTTGGTCACTTCTTTATTTGAAAAATATGACTTTGACTATGTTATCAATTTCGCAGCCGAGTCCCATGTGGATCGCTCCATTGCCAATCCGGAGATTTTTGTCCAGACCAACGTGATGGGGACAGTCAACCTGCTTCAAAGAGCAAAAGAAGCGTGGTATGACGCTTCTACGAAGACCTGGAAAGAGGGTAAGAAGTATCTGCAGGTTTCCACCGATGAGGTCTATGGTGCTCTGGGTGCAGAGGGGTACTTCATGGAAACCACTCCTATCAATCCGCACAGCCCGTATTCTTCTTCCAAGGCCAGTGCCGACCACTTTGTTCAGGCATTCCATGACACCTATGGTATGCCTATCAACATCACTCGCTGCTCTAACAACTATGGCCCTTATCAGTTCCCAGAGAAGCTGATCCCACTAATGATTAACAATGTGAAGCATCACAAGCAACTTCCGGTGTACGGTGATGGTATGCAGATCCGCGATTGGCTGTATGTGGAGGATCATTGCAAGGCTATCGACATGGTAGCTAACGGTGGCAAGATTGGCGAGGTTTACAACGTGGGCGGCCACAATGAGCGTCCGAATATCTTTATCGTAAAGACCATCATTGAGCAGCTCCATGATCGGTTGAAGGATGATGGCATTTCTGAAGATCTCATCAAGCATGTGGAAGACCGTTTGGGCCATGACCGTCGTTACGGTATCGACCCGACCAAGATTAAGAATGATCTTGGCTGGTATCCGGAGACGACCTTTGAAAAGGCGATTGTTCTGACCATCGACTGGTATCTGGAGCATGAGGACTGGATGAACAATGTGACCAGTGGCAATTATCAGAAATACTACGAAGCGATGTATAAAGCAAAAACGGAAATCTGAAGTTCGCTACTAATGGAGAAGGTTGTGGGGAAAATGAAATTTTTTGTGACAGGCGTGAATGGCCAGCTCGGCCATGACGTCATGAATGAATTACATAAAAGAGGGTATGAGGGTGTTGGCTCTGATCTTGCGGGAACTTACTCCGGAGTTGCGGATGACTCGGCTGTGACAACGATGCCTTATGTCAGTCTGGACATTACCGACAAAGAAGCGGTCAAGAAGGTTATTACGGAAATTAATCCTGATGCGGTTATTCACTGTGCCGCATGGACGGCTGTGGATATGGCTGAGGACGATGATAAGGTTGAAAAAGTCCGTGCTGTCAATGCTGGTGGAACCCAGAATATTGCCGATTCTTGCAAGGAAATTGACTGCAAGATGCTCTATCTGTCCACGGACTATGTGTTTGATGGACAGGGAACAGAACCTTGGAAGCCAGACTGCAAGGAATATAAGCCTCTGAATGTTTACGGTCAGACCAAGCTGGAAGGTGAACTGGCTGTCAGCCAGACTCTGGAGAAGTACTTCATTGTCCGCATTGCCTGGGTGTTTGGCCTAAACGGTAAGAACTTCATCAAAACTATGATCAACGTGGGAAAGACCCATGATGAGGTTCGTGTGGTCAATGACCAGATTGGTACGCCGACCTACACATTCGATCTGGCGCGACTTCTGGTGGATATGTGTGAGACTGAAAAGTATGGATATTACCACGCTACAAATGAGGGTGGGTATATTTCTTGGTACGACTTCTGTTGTGAGTTCTATAAACAGTACGGATTGAAAACAAAAGTTACTCCGGTGACTACAGAAGAATATGGACTCAGCAAGGCGGCCCGTCCGGTCAATAGTAGGCTGGATAAGAGTAAGCTGGTAGAAGCAGGTTTTGCACCGCTTCCTACATGGAAGGATGCAGTCAGCAGATATCTAAAGGAAGCACAGCTTTAAGGAGAGAGACGATGGGACAGATAAATATTGAAAAGAATGTTGGTGGCATCGAAGGGCTTTGTGTAATCACGCCTGCTGTTCATGGCGATGCTCGTGGTTATTTCATGGAGACTTATAGCCAGAGAGATATGGAAGAGAACGGAATTAATATAAATTTTGTTCAGGACAATCAGTCTATGAGTACCAAAGGAGTGTTGCGTGGGCTTCACTTCCAGAAAAATTTTCCGCAGACTAAGTTAGTTAGAGTTATCAAAGGTTCCGTGTTTGATGTAGCTGTGGATTTGAGAAGTGGAAGTGAAACATACGGAAAATGGTATGGTATCGAATTGACTGAGGAAAACAAGAAGCAGTTTCTGATTCCGAGAGGATTCGCACACGGTTTCCTGGTACTGAGTGATACTGCTGAATTCTGTTATAAATGTGATGATTTTTACCACCCGAATGATGAAGGTGGCATGGCTTGGAATGACCCAGCAGAGATTGGTATTCAGTGGCCAAGGGTCGAAGGTGAGTATAAGGGCACAGCCAGTGCTGAAGGTTATCACTTAGAAGATGGTACAAAGTTGAATCTTAGTGATAAGGACCAGAAATGGCTGGGATTGAAAGATACATTTAAATTTTGAGGGATAAGTAAAGATGAAACATAAAAAGGAAAGACCGACTGTATGTTTGGTGTCCTCTTCTGGGGGCCATTGGGAGCAACTTCAGAAATTGAAACCTTTAATTGAAAAATATGACGGTTTTTTGGTGACAGAGAAAACACAGTTTAAAGCAGATGCAAAGTATCTAATGATTCAGACGGATTTAAAGGATAAACTCATGCTTCCAAAAATGATCGTCAATGGATGTCGGGCATTGAGAATCTGGCTTAAAGAACGGCCGGATTTTGTGGTAACTACAGGAACAATGGTTGCTTATCCTTTTTATCTACTTGCCGTGGTTACACATAAAAAATTTGTTTTTATTGAAACTTTCGGACGGGCAGATATGCCAACTGTTGCTGGAAGACTGATGGAAAAGCATTCTGATTTGTTTATTGTTCAGTGGGAGTCACAGGTCAAGCATTATAAAAAGGCTGTGTATGGTGGCTGCATATATTAAGTATAGCACTTGATATCAAGATGTGGAGGGAAGAGCGTTGATATTTGTAACGGTTGGGTCAAGAAATTATCCGTTTGACCGCTTGTTTAAGAAAATAGATGAATTATATGAAGATGGAACCCTTACAGAAGAAATGTTTGCGCAGACTGGGACCTCTACATATAAACCAAAGCATTATGAGTATAAGGATTTTATCTCACAGGACGAGTTCCTTACCAAGATAAATGAGGCGGACATTGTGGTTAGCCACGGCGCTTCGGGTTCCATCATGAAAGCTTTAAATGCAGGGAAAAAGGTTATTGCTGTAACCAGACTCGAAAAATATGGAGAACATATCAATGACCACCAGATTCAAAATAATGTAGCATTTGGAAGTAATGGATATGTACTTGTGGCAGATTATGAACTGACTGATCTAGGTGAGTGCTTTAAGAAAATTTATGATGGCACAGATGGATTGAGAAAATGGGAGAATACTGACCCTCTTCACATCCTTCATATGATAGATGAGTTTATTCAGGAGAATTGGTGATATGGAAGCAGCAAGAGAGAAGAGCGATGTTATACAAATAATGCGCGGGATAGCAATTGTACTTGTGCTGTTCCGTCATGCAATTGCGCAGGTTAATGCTGATGTGGTGTTGGATGCGATAGAGGAAATTATCATTTGCTTTCATATGCCAGTGTTCTTTGTGATTGCCGGATTCCTGTTTCAGAAAGGTCTAACTAAATATATTCAAAAAGGCAAAATGAATTTCCTTGTTGGAAAGGCAAAGCATCTGCTGGTGCCCTATGTGTTCTGGACTATTCTGCTATGGTTGGGCGTCCAGATAGCCTGTATGAGTAGTTCTGCGGTGCATGCTAAAATGACAGAGATTGGGTTTGCACCAATGAGTATAGGAAACCTGTTATATGGTTTACTGACTTATCAGGTTTATTATACTGAGTATTTGTGGTTCTTATATGTGTTGTTTCTGTTTTTTGTGATTAACATTATTGCGGAACGTGCTGGTTCCACAATGTGGACCCTGTGGATATGGGGGCTGATAGGTATCCTCTCTTTATTTGTGACGCTTCCACACATTATAGAGCGAGTTATGGGTTGGGGAATCTTCTTCGCTTTTGGTATATTTGTTCAGAAAAACCAAAAAGTTGAAAAAATGAGCGGGGGGGGGGGGGTACAGAGCATGTATATGCTTAATGTTTTTGATTGGTGTTTTGATTCGCCTTATGGGTTTGGATTCTGGTATAACATTAAAGTTGTTTTCGGTATTTATGCAGCTTGATAAATACTTGATTGGATTTGCGGGGGTTGGACTGGTATATATTCTGGCAATTGAGCTTAGTAAGATAAATGCAAAAAAGTTGGTCAAATGTATAGGTGATTACTCATTCGATATTTACTTGATGCATAATCCATATTGTGTAGCACTTAGTGCGATGGTCTTAAATAGAATGCTGGGAGTTCCGGCATACATATCGGTAGTAGCAGCGACAATTGTTGGCGTAGTTTTGCCAATGGTAGCAAGCAAATTAGTGATTCGAAAAGTGAAACTTCTGTCTACGATTATGATTGGAAGATAAAGATAGGGAGAAATTAGCATGGGATTTGTAGAACTTGAGAAGGCTGGAAAACGAATGTTTGAGCAGTTTCCTATCATTAAGAGATCTGCGAAGCGAGTTTATCAGCTTGTAAGTGTAGCAACTTCAAATGAGAAGATAAAATCTGAGGGCGATGTGGTTAGGGTGTCACCTGATGATGGATATGAATATTTCTATGGATATTATGATAAATCTCCGTGGGATGCAGCTGATCGTTATATGATCTGCATCAAAGTGAAACAGGCGTATAAGTCAGTAGCTCCGAAAGAGCCTGGCATTGTAGGCGTGATTGACACTCAGAATAATAACAAGTTTATTAAAATTGGTGTTACCCATTCATGGAATGTGCAACAAAGTTGTATGGCTCAGTGGATGGGACCGGACTTTAAGAGTCGTATTCTGTACAATGACTTTCGAGATGGACATTATTGCTCAGTAATTTATAATTTTGAGGCTAAGAAAGAAGAAAAAGTACTTCCAATGGCAGCCTATGATGTTGCTCGAGACGGAAGCTTTATCCTTAGTCTGGATTTTTCGCGTCTGCACAGGATGCGTCCTGGTTACGGGTACTCGAATTTGCCGGATACGACCAAGGGAGTATTATGCCCTGATCAGGGATGCATCTGGAAGGTGGATGTTGTTGACGGCAATATTACGGAGCTCTTTAAGTATACCGATTTTGCAGCATTTGAACCAGATGGGAGCATGAACGGTGCCGAGCATAAAGTGAATCATTTGATGATTAGTCCGAACTGTAAGCGGTTTATGGTATTACATCGTTGGTTCCAGAATGGCCGTAAGCATACAAGGTTGGTTACAGTAAATATTGATAAAACGGAAATGTATAATCTTAGTGACGATGTGTTCGTTTCGCATTGCTACTGGAAAAATGATAGTGAAATTCTGTCATTTCTTCGAAAGAAAGAAACGGGAGACCACTATTATTTAATGAAGGATAAGACACAGGAGTATAAGATGTATTGGCCTCGTTTAGCGACGGATGGTCATTGCAGTTATTCGCCGGATGGGACACTAATTGTAACAGACTCTTACCCGAATAGAAAAAGAATGGCTTTCGTTTATTTGTGTAAAGAAGAGCAGGAACAACCAGTCAGAATAGCAAAGGTATTTTCGCCATTCAAGTATGATAATGATTGTCGTTGTGACCTGCATCCTAGATGGAATCGTGGGGGAACAAAAATTTGTATTGATTCGGTTCATGAAGGAAAGCGTGGACTATATGTGATTCCTATCGCAAAGAAGGACATCCCGGTTATTCCAGGAGCAAAACCTGAATATAAGAAGGGCAAATATAAGATCGTTTATGTCATTACAAACTGTAAGAACAGCGGTCCAATGAATCAGACATTAAATATTATCAAGAATCTCGATAGAGATTTGTTTGAACCTATTGTAATAACGCTGTTTCAGGAAGATTTGGGGAACTCGGTCATTCAAAGGTATTTAGATGTTGTTCCTGAATTCCATTGCCTTGGTATGAGTAAAATAAGTTCAGTTGTCGAAGGTAAAAATAAGCTAGCCAAATTATTAAGTGAAATAGAACCGAATTTGATTCAAGGATTGGGGATGCCTCCGTATACAATGAGTCTGGCCTATTCAGATGCAGTACATTTGGTGACTTTGCGAAATTATTGTTATCAAGACTACCCCGACAAATATGGGAAACAGTTAGGCAATCTCCTTGCACATAAAGATATGCATCTGATTGCTGAGCAGTTAAAGAAAGGGGAAGTTTTTGTTACCTGCTCGCAAAGTCTGTCGAAGATTTACAAACAAAAACATGGCATGGAATTTAAATTCATTCGGAACGGTGTTGATATTGGTCAGTATAGTTACGCAGATGAAGCAAAGAAAAAGGAAATGAAAGTTCAGCTTGGTCTGCCGCTTGATAAGATAATCGTGGCCTACTCCGGACAGTTTATTGATAGAAAGGATCAGTCTTTTGCTATTGAAGGTATTCTGGCATCAAAATCAGCTGGGAAAATCTATATGGTTCTCATGGGAGCAGGACCGAACCTTAATGCGATTCGTGAAAAATACGCAAACGATGAAAGGTTACTGTTCACTGGCAATATTAATAACGTGAGCGATTACTTACAGGCTTCGGATATATATGTATCAGCCAGTAAAAGTGAAGGGATGCCGAATGGAGTATTAGAAGCAATGGCAACTGGATTACCTGTATTACTTAGTGATATTCCTCAGCACCTCGAAGTATTGGAGATTAATGATCAATATGGAATGAGTTATCATCTGGGCGATCGAGAGGACTATATCAGTAAGTTTGATGAAATGATGGAAAAAGATTTGCAGCATATGGGACAGGAAGCAAGTAAAACAGCAAACAAAGAACTTTCGGCTGCAATCATGAGTCAGAGATATCAAAAACTCTATCTTGAGTTAATTGGAAAGAAATAATATGTAGGGGTGGAGAAATGAACAAGATTGGGTTAAACGATCTAAAGAAGATAATATGGAAAATAAGGTATCTAAGAAATCCGGTCGAATACGCAAGAAAGAAAGGCGTTAAAATTGGAGCCGGAAACAGCTTTGTGGATCATCCTAATTTTGGCTCTGAACCTTATTTGATATCGATTGGTGACCATAATAGGATTTCATTTGGATGTGCTTTTGTTACACGACGGTGGAAGATGGGTACTCGATTATTTGTATCCTGAAGATAAACCGTTCTTGAAGTTTGGAAAAATTGAAATTGGTAATAACAACTTTTTTGGCGCAAGAGTTATCGTTAATCCCGGAACCAGAATTGGAGATAATTGTGTAATTGCAGCCGGGAGTATCGTTACCAAAGATATACCCTCTGGAGAAGTCTGGGGGGGGGGGGTGTGGTACCAGCCAAGCGGCTTATGTCAATTGATGAATATAAAGAAAAACTTATTAACAATAAAAATATATTTGATCTTAATGCATTTGAGAAGAATAGGCGCAATGAATTGATTCGCGTACTAATGGAAGAATAGCGTACGGAGGATATTATGAAAATTATTACGTTTTATTTGCCGCAATTCCACTGCATTCCGGAGAACGATGAATGGTGGGGAAAAGGCTTTACGGAATGGGTGAATATGAAGAAGGCAAAGCCGTTATTTGAAGGGCATTATCAACCCAGAATTCCGTTGAATGAAAACTACTATGACCTCTCCGACCCGAAGACAATGCGATGGCAGGTAGAATTAGCTAAGAAGTATGGGGTCTATGGATGGTGTCTTTATCACTACTGGTTTAATGGAAAACTTTTGCTTGAACAGCCAGTAGAGCATTTGTTGGAAGATAAAACGCTTGATATACATTTTTGTTTATCGTGGGCAAATGAGCCGTGGACAAATGGTTGGGTTGCTGAAAAGGCGACAGTATTGATCGCGCAGCGATATGGAAGAGAAAAGGAATGGAAAGAACACTTCGATTATTTACTTCCCTATTTCAAAGATGAACGTTATATCAAAGTGGATGGGAAGCCGCTGTTTGTTCTGTATAAAACAGATATTATTCCTGACATGAATGAGATGCTCGATTATTATCAAAAATTAGCAGTAGAAGCAGGGTTTCCTGGAATTTCTTTTGCATATCAGGCATTGTATCAGAATCAGCTTACCATGCCGGATGATTCGCGGTTTGACTATAACATTCACTATGAACCGCCTTATGCTGTGCGTGATTTAACCCACCAGAAGCATCCTACATTACGTAAGATCAAGAGAAAAATAGAGTGTTTCCTAAATATGCACACGAATATTAATATTGAACGTGTGTCGATGAATACAGGACTCAAGTTTTTTGATTATGATCAGGTGTGGGAAACCATATTAAAAAGAAAACCTGTGTCAAAAAAGTGCGTTCCAGGAGCATATGTTGACTGGGATAATACTCCCCGCAGACCGACTCGTGGGTCGATTCATCAAGGGGCCAGTCCGGAAAAGTTTCAGAAATATCTTTCAAAGCAGATTAAAAGAGCAAAGTCAGTCTACCATAAGGATATGATTTTTATGTTTGCTTGGAACGAATGGGCAGAAGGCGGATATATTGAGCCGGATGAAAAGTATCAGTATGGATATTTAGAGGCTATAAAGAAAGCACTGGAGGAAAATGGAGAATTTCCTAACCAGTGATATTGTGGTGATAAAATGAATGTATTATTTATCGGTCATGAAAAAAACTTGAATGGTGCAAGCCGTTCAATGATTAATTTGATTGATGAGTTGTCTGATCGTTGCAATTTTACGGTTGTTCTTCCGTATAAAGAAGGAGCAGTAATTGATGCTCTCAGAAAAAGATCGATTGATCCTGTTTATGTACCATTTCGAAGATGGGTTCAGGTTAAGGACAATAATTTTTGGATAAAAAAATTAATATGGAAATTTATATGGAGTCATGAAAATCAACGACTTGCAAGAAAAACGGCGGATATTATAAGAGATAAGAAGATAGATATTATTCATACGAATTCCATTGTTGTGGATATGGGGTATCGTTATAGTAAGATACTTGGTATACCCCATATTTGGCATGCCAGAGAAATGGGAGCAGAAGACTTTGGAATGTATCCATTGGGAGGAGAGGCTCAGTTTCGACAAATTGTGTCATCAAGGGAAAATCATATAGTATGCATCTCGAAGGCGGTTATGAACAAATATGATGGATTTACCCCACAGGAGCAATTGCATCTCATTTATAATGGTGTTGGAGTGGAAAATCTCAATCCTAATAAGCACTATTTCCCTAAAAAAGTCATGACATGCATTCAGGCAGCATCTATACAAAAGGCAAAGGGACAGGATATTTCCATTCAGGCAATTAAAGAACTGAGAAAGCGGGGAATAAAAAATGTCGTTCTTTTATTGGCGGGTCGTGGAACATTGGATTCTTTAGGTGTAACAATTGACGACACGATTGGAATTACCTTACTTGGTCAGGTAAACAATCTTCCAGAAATTAGAAATAACGCTGATGTGGAAATTGTTGCATCGAGGGCGGAAGCATTTGGGCGGGTGACAGTTGAGGCAATGATGAGCGGAAATCCGGTAATTGGATCTGCATCAGGCGGTACGATTGAGCTTATTTCGGATAAAGAAAATGGACTGTTATTTGAACCGGGTAATGTATACGATTTAGCTGATAAGCTTCAATATCTATATGAACATCAGGAAGAAATTGGAAGAATGGGGCGAAATGCCTACCGGTATTCGAAGGATTATTTTTCGATAAAGAGATGCGCTGAAGATGTCTATAATTTGTATTCAAAGATATTATTTGATGGGAGAAGGCAGAGATGAAAATTAGAAGGCCAAGAGCTTTTTTCTGTATAGTACTGCTAATGCTTTATATATGTACAACATCTTTTTGGAAATATATTTATATCAATTCTGCCATCCGTTATGCTTCTGTATTGCTATGCGCATTCTTGGCATTGTCATATATTCGAGGCTCATATATCAAAAAGGATGATTTGGTTACATTTATAATCGCCGCTTTTGTGTTGGTAAATAACCAGGATATTGCTCATGGTGATTACTTTTTCTTGTTGATTTTTATGGTTTCTTTTATAGCTTATTTTACTTTCAGGGATAATCAGGATGTTGTAAGAATAGGATTTAACTGTTTTCTCATTGCTGGAATAATATACGCATTGTTTACCTTTATATGCTATGCCTTTCCTGCATTTTATTTGAATACAGTACTTCCGATATTTGAATCAGAAAATCAATATAAATTGATGATTTCATATAATAGGGGTGCTGTTGCTGGAATTGCAAAACATTATACATTGAATGCCTATTATATTCTTATGGGAATATTAGTTTGCGTATCGCGAATTTTTTCTGAAGGAAAAAAGAATAATAAGAGGTATTTTTTCTTGGCGATTGTTCTGTTCGTGGCATTACTGCTTACAGGAAAAAGAGGACATGTTATATTTGGAGCTGCTGCTATAATTGTGCAGTATTATTACTATAACAGTGACAAAAAACATGGACGCATTTTTAAAATACTGTGTCTCACGCTTGCAGTTATGATATTGTTCTTGATTTTGCGAAACTTTATTCCAGGAATAAATTTGTTTGTTGAGAGATTTATTGAAACGTATGAATCAAATAATATTACAATGGGACGGGATGCGTTATATGTAGTTGCATGGAAAATATTTAGTAATAATCCGATTTTAGGTGTAGGCTGGGGCGGATTTGTATATGCGTATGAGACTTTAACTGGTAGCGTGTTTGCGGCACATAATATCTATTTATCTCTGTTATGTGAAACTGGAGTGGTTGGATTCACTGTGTTTGTAGGTTGGTTTATATATAACTTATATCAGACAATCAAAACATATAGTTCAATCAGGAGAAAATATGTGATTGATGATAAGTGCCTTTTTACATTAAATGTATCTCTTTCGTATCAAGTTCTCTTTGTATTACTTGGAATATCGGAGAATCCGCTTTATGGAGTAGAAACAATTGTTCCTTATTTTTTATCTATATTAGCAGTAAAACAGGTTAAAAGGATATTAAGTCAAGGTGAATTTAATGCAGCATAAAAGAATACATAATATTGATATATTAAAGGGATTAGGCGTATTATTGGTTATTCTTGGACATCTTAATCTGCCTTCAGGAATAAAATCCATAATTTATGTATTTCATATGCCCCTGTTTTTTTTCCTGAGTGGAACCCTTTGGAAGAATAAAGAAACGAAAATGAACTTAAATGGTTACATAAAGCATATGTTGGATTCTCTTATTTACCCTTACGTTGTGTGGAATGGGGTTGAAATATGTATTCACGTTATCAAGTGTATCATTGGGAAAGAGACAGTGGGGTTACTCTTTAAAAGAGTGATAGCCGTTATTATGGGAGTAAGAAGTGTTGTTCCATATGATAGCCAGAATTATTTAGGCTTGTTGTGGTTTTTTCCGGCCTTATTTTCAGCAAATGTTTTGTATTTTCTTTTTAGAAAAGGAAAAATAGTAGTTCCCGGTATAATTGCCTGTACAATTGCGGGGAATATATATGCAAATGTTGTTGCTGAAAAAGTAAGACTGCCGTTCTGTCTGGATGTAAGTTTGCTGTGTATATGGTTCATTTGGATTGGAGAAATCGTTGGACAGTATGGTAAAAATGTATCACGCATAAAACAGTTTTTAGCTATTATCGGTGTGGGCCTGTGTCTTGTATTTGAATATTTTATTAGAATTGATGTTGACTTAATCCGTCTGAGGATTTCTTCTCCATTACTATTTTATATAATATCTTCGCTGATCTGTGTTGGCTTATATATTGGGACATATAGCATGAAAGCTAAATATCTTGAAGTAATTGGGGAAAGTAGTGCGTTCTATTTGGTACTTCAATCCTACGGAAAGCAATTATGTGCGGTAGTATTTTTAATTTTGAGCAAATGGTGTACAGTTGATTTCAGAGATTGTACCATAGTTTACTTTATTAGCATTGCAAGTGTTACCAGTTTATTTGTTTTTATAATCAAGAGGAAATGTAATTGGATGATAAAACGACCGCTTAAAATGGTATTATCCGAAAGAGGAGATGTATGAGTAACAAATCAAGTGTAAAGAAAAATTTTTTTTACCAAATCATATATGAACTATTGGTGCTTATTTTACCCTTTATTACGTCTCCCTATATAGCACGAGTGTTGGGGGCAGAAGGCTTAGGGATATATTCATATTCATATTCGATTGCGTATTATTTTGTCCTTTTTTCCATGCTTGGATTGAAAAATTACGGAAACCGTGCAATAGCGCAAGCTAGAGATAACGAGAATAAATTAAACAGAACATTCTCGAGTATTCTAGTTATTCACATTATTACATCCTTGATTTGCTGTGCTGTGTATTTGATCTATGTTTGCTCTTTGGAACAGGACAAAGTATATGCGGCAATACAGGGAGCCTTTGTCTTAAGTGGTCTTTTTGACATAAGCTGGTTTTATTTCGGAATTGAGGAATTCAAACTAACCGTAACTCGTAATACGATAATTAAAATCTTAAATGTAGCATGTGTTTTTCTACTTGTAAAAGACAGTGATGACTTGTGGAAATATTGTGCAATAATGGCTGTCGGAATGCTTGTCAGCCAGCTGACATTATGGATTCCGCTGAGAAAGTATGTGAGAATTGTAAAAATACGGATGGATGAAGTTACCATTCATTTGAAGCCGCTGTTTATTCTTTTTATTCCAGCCATTGCGGTAAGCTTGTATAAATACATGGATAAAATAATGATAGGATCTATGAGTAGCAAAACACAACTTGGCTATTATGAAAATGCAGAAAAGGTAATTAATATTCCGATGACGATTATTGCATCTTTTGGAACAGTTATGTTGCCCAAAATGTCCAATCTTGCGACATCGACCAATAAAAAAGAATCTATGCGATATATAGCTTTATCGATGGAATTTGTAATGTGTTTGGCATTTGCATTGGCCTTTGGCTTGGCAGGTGTAGGCAAGACTTTTGCACCGGTTTTCTGGGGAGATGGATTTTCTGTTTCTGGAACAATAATTATGGGCTTGGCTGTTACGATTCCTTTTGTTTCCTTTGCCAATGTGATAAGGACGCAGTATTTGATTCCAAATAAAAAGGATAATGAGTATTTAGCAGCTGTTATTGCGGGGGCAATTGCAAATTTAGTTGTGAATTGGACTCTAATCCCTAATTGTGGCGCTTTTGGTGCAACAATCGGTACAATTGTTGCTGAAGTAACTGTTTGTATCATTCAATCATATGTGGTGCGTAATGAATTACCGTTACTTAGATATTTTAAGTCGTTTTTCACATTTATTGTATATGGTGCATTAATGTTTATTTTTGTCTATTTCTTAGGGAAAATTCTGGGGACTTCTATCGAAACCTTGCTATTGCAAATTGTAGTTGGAGCGATTGTGTATTGTGCATTATCACTTATTACATTTATTATTGAAAAGAATGAGATAGTAATGGAAGGAATAAATCGGTTTAAGAGAAAATTGTCACAAAGATAAATTATGTCTTTTGGGAAGCGGCAGCTTTATAAAGTTTATAGCATAAAAAAACCAGAGATGCTATTTATGGACTTTGGGACTGCAAAACTTAACAATCTGAACATCTACGCGTATCTGGAGACCGTACTGCT
>ERZ1036412.725-NODE-725-length-18057-cov-9.841407_pt1 | contig 18057 bp, 21 predicted proteins | sample MGYA00514218_ERZ1036412 | MGnify/ENA primary metagenome ERZ1036412 (study PRJEB33795, sample SAMN09464944) | human gut metagenome | host: Homo sapiens | place: USA: Stanford, California | collected 2016-11 | study: EMG produced TPA metagenomics assembly of the... | reverse complement strand
ATACCGTGATTCCGGGGCTTTAGCCCCGGGGTACACGAGTTTTCGGTAGGAGGTGTACGCATGGTAAAGATAAACGGCGAATTCTTGGACATTGCAGGAAAGACGATTTCTGAATATCTCGCATCAACGGCCTACGATCCTAAGCGGATCGCAGTAGAGCGAAATGGCGAGATCGTATTCAAATCCCAATACGCCGAAACTGTTCTGGGCGATGGCGATCGCATTGAGATCGTCAGCTTTGTGGGAGGTGGTTGATTTGATACTAACAAAAAAGGCGTGGCAGAACGCTCTTGTGCAGCGGCATGGTCGTGAGCGACAGGATAGGTTTTCTGCTGCTACGGTTGCGATCTGCGGCTTAGGAGGACTTGGCTCTAATATCGCCATCGCACTGGCTCGCGCAGGTATTGGGAAACTGATTCTCATCGACTTTGACAGCGTAGACATCACCAATCTGCATCGCCAACAGTACAAGTTTTCGCAAATCGCTATGCAAAAAACAGAGGCACTTGCGGAAAATCTGCATGAGATCAATCCGTATGTAGAACTGAAACTCCATACTGTCCGCATTACGGAAGAAAACGCCGTGCCGCTTTTACAAGATGCAGACATCATCTGTGAAGCCTTTGATAATGCAGAAGCAAAAGCGATGTTGACTGACCTTGTGCTGGAACAATTGCCGGAGAAATATCTTGTAGCCGCTTCCGGAATGGCTGGATTTGATAGCCCCAACAGCATCCAGACCCGGCAAATCACAAAACGGTTTTATCTCTGCGGTGATGGTATCAGCGATGTGGCAAATGAAGTGGGCTTGGTATCATCCAGAGTGATGATCTGTGCCGCCCATCAAGCACATACGGTTTTAAGAATTTTATTGAACGAAAGAAGGAATGTAAAATGAATAATGATAAGCTGATTATTGGTGGACACGAGTTTAATTCCCGCTTTATTTTGGGGTCTGGCAAATATTCCATGAAACTCATCGAAGCGGCGGTTAAGGATGCTGGTGCAGAAATTATTACCCTTGCAGTGCGCCGTGCCAACACAAAAGAACAGGAAAGTATTCTTGATTACATTCCCAAAGGCGTGACACTGCTGCCCAACACCAGTGGTGCAAGAACCGCTGATGAAGCTGTCCGTATCGCCCATCTTGCAAGAGAGCTGGGATGCGGCAACTTTGTGAAAATCGAAATTATGCGTGACTCCAAATACCTGCTGCCTGACAATCAAGAAACCATTCGTGCAACGGAGATCCTTGCCAAAGAGGGATTTGTGGTCATGCCTTATATGTACCCCGACTTGAACACCGCCCGTGATCTTGTCAATGCCGGTGCTGCCAGCGTGATGCCCCTTGCTTCTCCTATTGGCTCTAACAAGGGTTTGGCAACCAAGGAGTTTATCCAGATATTGATTGATGAAATCGATCTGCCTATCATCGTCGATGCGGGTATCGGCAAACCCAGCCAAGCTTGTGAAGGAATGGAAATGGGTGCAGCGGCGATTATGGCGAACACCGCCCTTGCAACAGCTGGTGATTTGCCTATTATGGCTTCGGCTTTCAAAAATGCAATTGAAGCCGGACGCAAAGCATACCTTTCCGGTCTTGGCAGAGTGCTAACCCGTGGCGCATCCGCTTCCGACCCTCTGACCGGATTTTTACGTGATTAACGAGGTGCAACAATGGAAAATCAATTTTTTGTAGACTCAGAGTTTCTGTCCCCGAAAGCTCTTGCGAAAAAACACAAATTAGAAACAGACCCATCCTCCCGGAAAAATCACATGGAGTATATGCCGGGTATGGAGATCATCGAGTCCGATGTCTGCGGTAAAGTCATGGAGCAAATGAAAACCTATGACGCAAGCCGGTACACAGTAAAAGATGTAAAGACGGCTCTGGAACACGAAACTTGCTCCATTGAAGATTTCAAAGCCCTCCTCTCTCCTGCGGCAGAGCCGTTCCTGGAGCGGATGGCAGAGCGGGCAAGGTTGGAAACCAGCAAGCATTTCGGCAATACTGTCTATCTTTTCACGCCGCTGTATATCGCCAACTACTGCGAAAATTACTGTGTGTATTGCGGCTTCAACTGCTATAACCATATCAACCGCATGAAGCTGAATATGGAGCAGATCGAAAAGGAAATGAAGGTCATTGCTGACTCAGGCATGGAGGAAATCTTAATTCTCACAGGAGAGAGCCGTGGACAGAGTTCGGTTGAATATATTGGAGAGGCTTGTAAGCTGGCACGAAAGTATTTCCGTATGGTTGGGCTGGAAATCTACCCGGTCAACACCGACGAGTACAAGTATCTCCACAAGTGCGGTGCGGACTATGTAACGGTATTCCAAGAAACCTATGATACGGAAAAGTATGAACAGCTTCATCTCATGGGGCATAAGCGTGTCTGGCCCTATCGCTTCGATGCACAGGAACGGGCACTGCGTGGCGGTATGCGTGGGGTTGCGTTCTCGGCTCTGCTGGGGCTTTCTGATTTCCGAAAGGATGCTCTTGCCAGCGCACTTCATGTGCACTACCTGCAGAGAAAATACCCCCATGCAGAAATGTCCCTGTCCTGTCCGAGACTCAGACCCATCATCAACAACGATAAGATCAATCCTTTGGATGTTCACGAAAAGCAGCTTTGCCAGATCATCTGCTCCTATCGGATCTTCCTGCCCTTTGTGGGTATCACGGTTTCCTCTCGTGAAAGTGCGGCTTTCCACAATGGTATCGTGAAAATCGCCGCCACCAAGGTATCTGCCGGTGTTTCCACTGGTATTGGCGACCATGACACCAAGTATAACGGAAAAGAAGCAGACGAACAGCAAGGTGACGAGCAGTTTGAGATCAACGATAACCGCAGTCTGGACAAAATGTATCAAGACATTGCCAATGAAGGCTTGCAGCCGGTTTTGAACGACTATATCTATGTATGAGGAAAAGAAAATGAGAAAATTTGATCCAAGTTTATATTTTATCACCGACAGTACAGGTTTCACCGAAGAAGAATTTCTGTACCGGGTAGACCAGGCGTTACAGGGCGGGGTGACCCTTGTGCAGCTTCGGGAAAAGGACAAGTCCACCCGTGAATATATGGAGCTCGCCAAAAAGGTGCATATCTTGACAAAAAAGCACAATGTCTCCCTTATTATTGACGACCGGGTGGATGTTGCCCTCGCTATTGATGCCGAGGGCGTTCATGTAGGCGCAAGCGATATGCCCGTTGCAACCGCGAGACGGTTGATGGGCGATGATAAAATCGTCGGTGCAACCGCCAAAACCGTCCCGTGGGCAAAAGAAGCCTACGAACAGGGCGCTGACTACTTGGGCGTGGGAGCCATCTATCCCACCACCACGAAGGTCAAGACGGTGCTGACTTCCACCGATACCCTCCGGGATATTTGTAATGCTGTTCCCATTCCTGCAAATGCCATCGGCGGTCTAAACAAGGATAACATCGACATTTTAGCAGGTATTCCCATTTCCGGCATTTGCGTGGTTTCTGCCATTATGAAAGCGGACGATTCGAAACAGGCAGCCGAACAACTCAAAGCCAGAGCGAAAGAATTGGGCTTATGCTAAGAGGACGCCAATTTCCGAAAATGCGGAGCAGGGAATTCTGGCACTTATTTATAGCTGGAAATGGAATGGATCGACAAACTGAGAGAATTTCAAGTTTTGTGTAAACAGAAAAAACTGATATAAGATATGACATTAGTTACTAAGGGGCAAAGCCGTTGCTTGGGCTTTGCCCCTATCTGTATTATAATCCAGATTCCGGGATTCGGTTTATAACTTTCATACACTCTCTTTCAAATATCCACCTGCATTTTTCCCGGCTTCCGCTCCGACTATATTATAAGCTGCCTGAAAATAATGGAATTCATCTTTCATCAAACCGCGTTCTTTCATCTGCGCAAATGACCGTGATACCATCACAACATCTTTGTTTTCCGCGGCTATTTGCTCTTGAGCCTGCATAATCTCTGAATAATCCTGCGGACCTGTACCATTGTAATGACCAATTTGAATCATAAAACATATTTCAATGCCATATCTCTTCATCTCTTTGAACATGCAGTCAAAAGAAGTCTTGTATTCTATACCAGTCATCCCCAAGTCGCCATCTGTCTCACCCTGGCACCACAGCATGAATCTGTGCCGAATCAGATAACCCGATGAACAAAGATATTTTTCCGCTCTCTTCAATCGACCGACTGCATCCATCAGGAATGCACTGCCCGGCTGCCACTGCGCAATGCTACTACCACCCTTGGAAGCTGACACACCTACAACCGCAATACCGGTTGTCTCATAATATGCATTACAAAATGCCGTCGCCAGAGAACCTGTTTTCAGATTCTCTGAAATCCCCTGCGGATTATTTTCCCTTCTGCCAAACGGTTCCACAATCGGATATAATCTTGTTGGATCGGATATAGCTCTGAATTCATATCCTGCCCCAGGCATCAGTACCGGAGGGGTTTCCGGCCATTCCTGAGAACTTATTCCTCTTCCCGCCATGTTCGACTGGCCCATAAACATAAATAAATCAATCTGCTTCCTCATCCATATGTCCTCTTCGGCACGTTTTCCCTGCTACCATACTACCACAATCCTTTCATCAAAAATAATCTATTAGACTTTGTCTCGAATCCATTCTCCGCATAAGTCTAACCAATGTGCAACGTGGGAATCCGCATAACGCCCCTTATCTGACTCTTCTACTTCTTTCGTAGCCAGAGATAACCCATGCACCCCTTTATGAAAAATATGTATCTCACTGGATATGCCCTGATTCATCATACTTTGGGCAAGCAGCAGAGAATTCTGAACCGGTACATCACGATCTTCCATGGTATGCCACAAAAACATCGGCGGCACGGAAGCATTGACAAGCTTCTCTACAGAAAAATTATCCCATAAGGATGTATCATCAGAGAGCCGCTCAAAGCTGCCTCTATGCGCATATTCACCTGCACTGACAACCGGATAACAGAGAATCAATCCGTTAGGCCTGCATGCATCCTGCTCTTTTTTCTCGGAGAAAAACTTTGGATTACTCCAGCTCACTCCAAGCATACCTGCCACATGTCCGCCAGCGGAGAAACCGCATACACATATTTTATTCGGGTCAACATAAAATTCTTCCGCCATAGCGCGCACTTGGGATACTCCCCATGCCAGGTCAAGCATCGGCCCATACATCAGATTCTGTCCCTGTACATTATATTCCATAACAGCCGCCTGAAATCCCTGTTTGAGAAACGCTTCTGCCACTGGCCTTTGTTCCCGGTCCGACAGCCACAGATATCCTCCCCCCGGGCAAATGACTACCATGGGAAGCATTTGTTTTGATTCATGATAATAAATACTGATTTTTGCACCGGTTTCCTCATTCAAAATAACATGCTCCATTACTCTTTTCCACCCCTTATTTTACAAATGCCGGAAGTACCATACTAATCTGCGGAATATAAGTAACCAACAGAAGGGTAATTCCCATCATTATGTACAACGGTATCATTGTTTTTGCAAGACGTTCAAATTTTATTCCGGAGATAGCGGAGCCAATGAACAGCGTACCACCTACAGGAGGTGTCAACAGTCCAACACCCAGATTGGTAATTAACATTGCACCAAACTGAACCGGGCTCATACCAATAGATGTGGCAATCGGCAGCAATATCGGTGTCGCAATCAGAATGATAGATGACATATCCATTAACATCCCCATAAGAATCAATATCACATTAACAATAATCAATACCACATATGGGTTTGTAGAAAAATGAAAAATGCCTCTGGTAATTAGCTGAGGTACTTTCAGATAGGCTAACAGCCAACCGAATGCAGAAGATGTTGCAATCAACAGCAAAATCATTGCCAGAGTTTTCACTGCCCTCATCACCATTTTAGGCAACTCACGGATTGATACTTCTTTATAAATCCCAAATGTCACAAACAATGTCCACAGCACAGCCACAGCAGCGGATTCTGTCGCAGTAACAATGCCAGTACATACTCCAATTACTACGATTGCAATCGTAATCAATCCCCAAAATGCCTGAACAAATGCTTGCGCTACTTTTTTAATATCAAACTTTCCATCTATAGGGTAGTTCTTTTTTCTTGCTTTTATATAGCTGTAGGCCATCAGGAGTGACCCCATAAGAAGTCCTGGCATTACACCCGCCATAAACAAGGCTCCCACCGATACTCCGCCTGCCACCATTGCATAGATAACCATATTATGGCTTGGCGGAATCAGAAGTCCCGTAACGGAGCTGGTCATGGTAATCGTAGTTGCAAACTCTTCATCGTATCCTTTTTTTTTCATCATCGGAACCATAATCGGACCAAGCGTTGCAGTGCAAGCCGCCGAAGACCCGGACACACAGCCAAACAACATGGAAGCCACCACCGTTACCATGGCCAGTCCCCCCCTCATCCATCCAACCAGACTGGATGCCAGATTAACCAACCGCTGGGCAATTCCTCCTGTACTCATAATTTCTCCCATCAGGATAAAAAACGGCACCGCCATAAGGGAATAACCATTCACACCTTTTACCGCATTCTGAATAACAATATCAGCCGGAATATTCAAGTACCAGCACGTTGTAAAACAGGATATCCCTACAGATATCGCAATCGGTGTCCGTAAAAACATCAGGCCGAAAAAAGTTCCAAGTAAGATTATAATTGCAATCAATTGTGTTGACATAATAAACTCCTTCCTCTGTCAATGCTTTCGATAATAAAGAAAATTCCAGATATCGGTACTGCCGCATAAAGTACCGTCGACGGCATTCCCAGGCCTGACATAATATTTTGTTCTGCAATACCTAACAGGGAATACCCATAGACAGTAAAGCAGATTCCAAGCAACATCGTCATTGCCAGCCCAAACCATTCCAGTACCAGTACATACTTTTCAGAAACCATATTATCAATTAAAGTCATTTTCAAATGTACGTCACTGGGGATTGCATAAGCCGCTGCCAGGAAACAAAACCAAACACCTAACAATAGTGCCAGCGATTCTCCCCAAGCCGGGGTGTAATGAAGGATATAGCGACAAAATGCCACCCCGGCAACTATGACAACTTCCAGCAGTAACAACACCATACTGACAAAATACAATGCCTGGTTAATAAACTTGAAAATGCGTTCCATATATAACCTCCTCTACTGCATTGATTGAATCTCTTCAATTATTTTCTTGTAATTTTTTCCATATTTCTCATAAACCGGCTGTACCTTTTCCCGCCATTCAGCAATATTATCCGGCTCAATAACAGGTGTACCTGCCTCCTCTAATTTCTTCATTGTATCCATATCATCCTTTTCAGCCTCAATACGGTTAAATTCTGATGCTTCTATGGCAGCCTCTCGAATCAGCTTCTGATCTTCAGTACTCATCATATTATAAGTCCGGCTACTCATAACCAGCGCGCTCAAACCGCATGTATGCCCATCTGCTACCATATATGGAGAAACCTCATTAAAAGAGTTGGAAAGATATCCGGACAGCGGCTGATCCGCACCGTCCACCACACCTGTCTGCAAAGAAGTAAACAACTCACTATATGAAATCGGCGTAGGAGAAGCGTTAAAACACCGCATTGTATCAAGCATAATTGCTGACTCCGAAATTCTTATCTTCATCCCGTCAAGATCTTCTGGCTTCTTCAATGCTTTACCTGTCGCAAAAAAATTACGAGAACCTTCATCCATGTAACTTAATCCAACAACACCGTCCACATTTTCAGTGATATCTTCAAGCAGCTCCGTTCCAATCTCACTGTTCACCACATTCCACTGATGATTTCTGCTGGTGAACAAATATGGCAAGGATAGAAGAGCAAACTCGTCTGCCCCAAAATCCGAAGCCGTGAATGGAGTAAATCTCACAAAATCCAATGCTCCCATCTGCACAGTTTGAAGCTGAGTTCTAGCATCCCCAAGCTGCCCGGCCGGATAAACTTCCACATATATCCGTCCATTGGATTTTTCACTGACAATATCCGCAAATTCATATAATACTCTTGACATAATGTGCTGTTCTGGATTTGCTTCCCCTGCACGCAGGATAATCTCAGCTTTTTTTTCCGCAGATCTGTCTCCTGCATCCGGGATTGTGGTAGGCTCATGGTACGATCCACATCCGCTCAACAGCATTGTCGCCATAAGACCTATACATACATTTGCAAAAATTTTTTTTCTCATAAAATACCTGCCTTACTCGTTTAGTTAAACGTTTAATCTTTGGGTATAGAATCCCCCAATTACACATAATCCTCAATATTTTCCTTTAAAATGACTCCTAGTCTAATTGGGTTAATCTGATATTGTTTACCTACTAGATAATGATACATCATCACCACAGCCTCCCGCAGCTGAGAAGCCGGATCCTTCCATATAGTTGCCTTGAGAATCCCCTTTTTAAAATAAGGTACTAGTTCGGGAAACGCATCACTACCTACCAAACACAGTTCTTTTCCTCTCCCCGTTTCCTCAACTATACGGCATGCCTGATAAGTCCCTGCGGCAGTAGTGCTGTAGATTCCGTTCAAAGAGTGATTCCTTTCCAGATACTCTTTCAACTTGTCATCACTCCACTCATCTTCATAAACGATATCCAGCACATTCTCTGGTTCCACTACTTCCATAACAGAAGAGAATCCATTAATACATTGTTTCAGCGACTCTGCCAGACGGATCCCTCCCAAAACCAGTGTTCTGCCTTTCTGTGCATCCGCGCCAAATGTCATAATTCCGGCAGCAAGGCGTCCAATTCTTTCATTATCCGCTGAAAGAAACATCAACTTTTTTACACCAAGCGCATCTGAATTGAGCGTAATAACCGGAATTCCTCTGTCATAAAAACTCTGTATCTCCTCATTCAGCATCCATCCATTCAGGCAATTAATAATTACTCCCTGGATATTATTCCTATCTGCCAATTCTTTTAACAGTTCCTGTAGCATTTTCTTTTGGCTTTCAGCAGTATTCCATGTAGGATATTTTGCAAAGAATACTTTAAAATCAAGATATTCTTCCTCCAGCTTTTCCAGCTCATTCCACATACTTTTAAAGAAGAAACTATTTGGAGCATTCTCACCCGGAATCACAACTGCAATCCGTATTTCAGACCGTTTCATTGCAGATGCTGCATCATTGGCTTTATAATGCATCTCCTGCGCCAACCGAAGGATTTCCTTCCTTTTCGTATCACCTACGCCCGGCTTATCATACAGCGCCTTATGTACTGTCACATAGGATACTCCAGCTGCTTCGGCTAAATCTTTTAACGTTGGACGTGTTTCCATATCATTACCTCTTTAAGTTAAACGTTTATCTTAAATGCAGTATTATCTTAACACAATTCGTTTCATATTTCTATGTGAAAACTATAAAGTAAACTTAGGTAAATTTTATATAACTTGCATAAATAGGTATTATTACAATGATGTATTCATGGATGTTCGCTCACAGTACTTTTACCGAGAACTGTGCAAGCATAAATGCAATAAATACAAGTACACATCCGAACAATTCCATGCCAGTATAATGGTATTGTAATTTAAGACACTTCCGGAGACATTTTTTAATGAATCTGATATACTGTAAATACTATAGAAAGAAGGATCATTATCATGTCACGAACAAGAAGAAGTTTCTCCTAAATTCAAATCAGAGCTGGTCATTGAACAAAGGAGAAAAAGACTTAAATACGATAGCTGCTGAAAATAGTATTCAACCAAATCTTTTTCGCAACTGGAAGAAGGAATTCCTTGATAAGGCTTCTGTTGTCTTCGACGATACACTTTAAACGCTCAGTTCAGCTTCTTTATGAAGCAAAAGGTTGCCGCTAAAGCCAACCTGATTGCACTTCTGGATCAGACCTATCCGGGAGTCAACAAACTCTTCGACAGCCCCACACGCTCCGACGGAAGCGAAAAGTGGGTGGATTATGCCTATTCATTCTGGCATGTGGACTGTGTCCGTAAGGCCGGTTTAAAGACATTTACAGAGCGCTACCAGAACTTCTGTAAAAAGCACCACTATAACTTTCAGCCTGACAAGCCGAAACAGCTTTTTAACGCCTCCAGGGAATTAGTTGCTGTTTTTCCAAAGGAGAAGACCTACAAACTGCTGATACAGCAGAGCATCCAGCAGCTGAACCTGGCTTGCGCCCATATGGAAAAGCTCCGTCAGGAAATGGACACCCTGGCTTCCACACTCCCGGAATACACAACCATAATGAACATATACGGGCACTGACTGCTTTCGCCGGTGTTGACCCCGGCGTCGATGAGTCCGGCCAGCGCAAATCCAAGAGCAACAGCGCTTCAAAGGTCGGCTCCGGAAGGCTGCGAAAGACGCTGTTCCAGGTCATGACTACGCTTCTTCAGAACGCGCCTGAGAACGATATCGTTTCCTTGATAAGAAGCGTTCCGAGGGCAAGCCGTACTACGTTTACATGACTGCTGGCGCCAATAAGTTCCTGCGCATCTACTACGGAAAGGTCAAAGAGTGTCTGCGTAACTTAGAGCATGAAGCAATTGACTGTGTCGGTATGCAGCCAGTTGTGGAGCCAGACCTTGGGTTATGCGATAACCTCAAACCGAATAGGTTCTTCGGAGCTGAAAGAAAACGCTTTTATAGGGCCTTGCTCTTGCAGGGTCCTTTATTTTTACCAAAGGCAGCTTTACAAAAATGAATATTTTACAACAATCAGCTTTCGCTTGGAAAGAACTAACCGAATACAGATACCAGTTAGTGTATGGCTACAAAAAGACTTTGTATCCAATCAATCTTACATTTTCATATGAAGACTATCCACATCTGGCTGGTTTTCAATATTTGAAAGATATCTCCCTTCCTAACTATACATCTGCTAAAATTGTAGAGCGAATTCTTGAAGGGAAAATAATTTTCGAACAAATTCAAAAAGCAGCACAATACGAAGAAAAGATCAAACCACGATTAGAAGCATTAATCCATTTAAAAAACTCTTTAGATAATGATTTTAATCTTTATTCTTTTATGCCTCGGATGTATCCTTTTATCACTAACATTAAAGCCGATTACCTAATTGCCAGTCATATCGCTATTGATAGTTATGTTTTCATAATTCATACCACTCCAAGTGACTATGAAAGCCAATCTGTCTTGCTTAATAAATTGAATACAGAATCATCATAGGGAACATTTTCAGCTTAACCCTCGCTGAAATATTCCCTATTTTATATGAATAAAATTCCTCTGGAATCTTGTTCCTTTTCAGGAAACTTCGCAAATCGGCCAAAATCGGGGCCAAAATCGGCCATTTTTTGCCCTATTTTACCCTCGATTTTTCGCCAAAAACCACTACATCTTGTGGTTAACCCCCTCTACTTTCCTTCCAAGCCACAATTCTGCATCATTATTACTACTTCCACATGTTCATCATTGTCCAAACTCAAATTCATATCCTCATCAATAATCGGAAGTTTGAATTTGATGGATTTCAGCCACTGACCGTTCGGCTGCCGCTCCTCGTATATCTGAATTTCGGAAATCAACGCCTCCATGATCTGCCGCTTTTCCTGCTCATTCATGGCATCATACAACTTATCAAAGTAAATCAGCACCTTGTAAATATTATCTCCGGTGAGCTTTTCCGCTTCGATTGCCATTTTCTTTGCTCTGGCGGCAATCAGCAGATTTTCCGTATTCTCAATCTTATCATACATCCTGTAAAGACGCTCATCAAGATCTGACTTGCGCTTGATGTAGTGCTTATCATCCGGGTCAAGAGAATCAATTTCCTCTATCAGCCTGGATTTGGTGGAATAACTCTGCCTGAGCTGCTTTTCATAGGCTGCAATTTCCTGCTCAATGGCAGTGGTATCTACCTTCATGCTGATTTTCTGCTGCATCAATGCCGCAAATTTCGGATTGCTGACCAGCTTTACAATAACCTCTGCCACGGCATCATCCAGCAGTTCTTCATTGATTTGCCTTTTATAATCGCACTTGTGCCCGCGAGTCATAGTACGGTGCTTGCAGCCGTAATAGAAGAAATCTTTGTACTTTGTTCCGTCCGGCCTGTGCTTGATGCTCTTGTTGCCATACATCCCGGCCCCGCAGATTGGGCACTTGACGATACCTGACAGCAGATGCACCTTGGCGTCTTTGCCACGGTTTACATGTTCATACTTTTCAGCCTGTGCCAGCAGCTTCACTTGTGCTTCATGCCAGAGTTCTTCCGACACAATACCCTCATGCAGACCATCCGCCAGTAAATAATCGTCCTGCTCCACAAGCCGGTAATCGTTTCTGGTGCCATGTACCTTTTCCGTCCTGCGTCTGCCGTAGGCGATTTTGCCGCAATAAACAGGATTTTTCAGTATCCTGCGGATCAGAGCCGCATCAAACAGAGGATTTTTGCCGTTCTGCCGCTGTATTTTATGAATACCGTGATTGGCAAGGTATTTTGCAAGACCGTTAGCGCCCATGTCGGTATGCACATACTGATCAAAGATAATGCGAATTGCCTCGGCTTCTTCCTCGTTGATAATCAGTTTTCCCTTTTCAAGCGTGTATCCGTAGGGGGCAAAACCGCCGTTCCACTTGCCCTCACGGGCTTTCTGAATCCTGCCCTCCATTGTTTGGACACGGATGTTTTCTCTCTCAATCTCCGCGACTGCCGACAAAACGGAGATCATCAGCTTACCAGCCTCCTTGGAAGAATCAATGCCGTCCTCCACGCAAATCAAATTAACTCCAAAGTCCTGCATGACCTGTAATGTGGAAAGGACATCCGCCGCATTTCTGCCGAACCGGGACAATTTGAACACCAGAACATAAGAAACGCCATCTTTGCCAGATTTAATATCTTCCATCATACGATTGAACTCGCTTCTGCCCTCAATGGATTTTCCTGACTTACCGGCATCCTCATATTCGCCGACAATCTCATAATCATTGTACTCAGCAAAAGCTTTCATTCTGGATTTCTGGGCATCCAGAGAATATCCGTCAATCTGCATCGTGGTGGATACTCTCGTATAGATATATACTTTTATCTTTTCTTTTTTCATGTCTGAAGCCTCATTTGTGCCACAGCCCGTAGCACTTCTATTTTTGATCTGTCTTTTGTTCCAATTGCTTTATTGAATCCAGATAGTCCTGTTCCACTTCACTGAGTGTCCTGGCTTTGTATTTGCGATATTCTGTCGTTGCCTTATCAACCGCCTGTTTGTGGGAAATACTGCCGTTTCCCTGCAAAAGCTGCTCTCCGCTCATAGTAAGAATCCGATCCAAATGTTCCGCCCAGTCTTTCATCGTCATTGTCTGCTCCCGCTCCGCCTGACGCTCCGCAAAATCCAGATAACCGGATACAAGCTGCCCCATTGCACGAAGCTCTTTTTCATCCAGGTAATTCTTGGCGATCACGGCCTCCCGCAGCGTCGGCTGGCTGCCCGCAAAAGCAGTAAGCCCCATGAACTCTTTCTCCGCATCAGCTCTTGTGTAAATAACCTCTGCCGCAGTCTGACCATGAATCGCATAATGAATCTTGTTCTGAACCTTTTTGAAAAACTGAATAGATATTTCCGCTTTTGGGTCATAGTCAATACTGGTAGCATAAATCTCCAGCACCTGACGATAGAACACTTTCTCAGATGCCCGGATGTCCCTAATGCGTTCCAGCAGTTCCTTAAAATATCCGCCTCCGCCCAGATTTTTCAAGCGTTCATCATCCAGAGCAAAGCCTTTTCTCATGTATTCTTTCAAAACTCCGGTTGCCCAAATACGGAACTGAGTGCCTCGTTTGGACTTCACACGATAGCCAACCGAGATAATAACATCGAGATTGTAATAATCAACCTGATAAGTTTTTTCGTCCGCCGCAGTTGTTGCAAAATTTGCAACAACTGAATCGCGATTCAGCTCGCCCTCTATAAAAATATTTTTTATATGCCTTGAAATCGTTGATTTGTCCCTTTGAAATAGTTCCGCCATCTGATCAATCGACAGCCAAACTGTATCGCCGTCGAAGGTGGTCTCAATTTTTGCCAATCCATCTTCTGTTGTGTAGATAATCATATCTGATTTTTTGTTTGGTGCATCGTTACCGCTCATATCGTTCACCTCATCAACCTTATGTACCTCAGTTCAAGAAGGTTGTTTTCCTTCTCAAACTGAGTTTGGACACTTATTTCACGATTATTATATCATGCAGCTTTTCTGCCTGCAATACATGATTTGATTGTTTTTTCTGACATGCTGCCATCATCTTGCCGATTCAACATATCCTTTGGATCGGGCAGATTATCCAAGTCTAAGTCTGCTGCATATTTTTCAATCAGACTTGCCATCAAATCCGCAAAACCGCTCCATTCATCTCTCATAGGCAAATATCCTCCATAAATGAATTGAGCCTGACAAAGCCTGCGGCAACGAAGTCCGGCAACGAACCCCGAAAAACCTGCAAACGAATATCCGGCTCCCTGTTTTTCCTTTCCTGATTTTCTTTGATTTCTTTGTTGCTTTCGTTGTCATAAATAAAAATAAATAGAAGAAGATGAAGAAATACCTTGATATTACGGCATTTCCGGCATCCTCCAAAGGGATTTTTCCGGTAACGAACCCGGCAACAAACCGGCAACCTGCCCGGCAACAGACCGCAAATTTTAAGCGATCCACTCTTTGGGAAGCTCCAACTGGCGGCATTCTTCCTCCGTCAGCTCCACAAATCCGCTTTCGTTGCCGGGGATTTCGTTGCCGGAACCGGATTCCCGTTCCCAGCCCCTCTGCCTGCCGTACCCGGCGAACATCCTCGGATTGGAAAAAGGCTTCCAGCCGGTCACAGCGAACTCATGGTGCATGGCTTCCCTGTAAAGCTGTTTGGAACAGACCATACTGCCGGTATACGTCTCCAGAAAGCCGATGATCTGCCCGGCTTCGGTGTCCTCCGGCATGAAGTCTTTCTGCACTGCCACAAGCTGTTTCTGTATTTCTTTACTGAATTTCATGGAATACTGTCCACTCCAGTAGACCGTCATGGCTTCCGCCCATACCTGCAGCAGGTACTCCCTTGAAGCGTCCTCGTCCTCCAGAATGTGAACCTCCGCTTCCTCCGGGTAGACCATGACCGGCAAAAAACGCCGGTTGCCCGCCCGGTCAAGGGGCAGGAAGTCCAGTGTGTTGGAAGTGCCGCCGAACACGCACTGGCGCAGCCGGTATTTGGGCTGTGCTTCATATGGCGTCCGGTAGGTTTCCTTCTGCCTGCTGATAAAGGAGCGGATTTCCTCAATGCTCTTTGCGCTGTGGGTTGCCAGCATCTCCGGCATTTCCAGTATCCAGTGGCCCTGCAGCTTCGTGAATACCTTATCATCATCCAGCCGCTTCAGATCGTCGCTGAACCATTCGTCCTCGATTGCCAGCAGCCGGAAAAAGGTAGATTTTCCGGCTCCCTGGCCTCCCACCAGGCAGAGCATTTCCTCATATTTGCAGCCGGGGGAGAATACCCGCCGGATCGCCCCAAACAGGAAATGCCGGAATACTTTGCAGCTATGGCGGCATTTCCGGCACAGTTCGTTATAGGTGACACGGTTGCGGTCATTCAGGAAGAAAGCCAGTTCTTACCTGCGTTTTTTACTTATTCTCGGCATTTGCTGTTCCCTCCATTTTACTGTCATGTTTCGGTGTCATTTTTGAGCGTTTTCCCCTCCGTATGCCCCTTAAAAAAGAGCGGTAATCATCTGGTCAGGGGAAGCTGCCTTTCCCTCATTTGTTGCTTTCCGGTACGATTCCGGGACCTTTTGCCATCCAGTCAAAGAACGCTTTTTTACTGACCTTAATCAGCCTTCCGCTACGGAAGGCCGGGAATCCCGGCGTGTGAACCAGCTCGTAGGCGCTCACTCTGGAAATTCCCTAATACGCTGGATATCCGCCACATCCAGCACCAGAGGGAGATCGTCATAGCTTTTCAGTCTCTTGTTTTCACTCATTTTGTTGTTCCTCCTGTTATTAAATTTGATAAAATCTCTGTTTCCTTTCGCCGTTCTGTCTGACAGCCGTTATCCTCATAGCCGCATCCCTGCGGCTGCCCCATTCCTGCGGCGTATCCCGTGTATTGGCACGCTCCCCGGCTCGGTATCTTTCCGATTTTCCGGCTCCCGGCGCTGCTTCCCCTCACGGTCATATCCCTGTCAGACGGTCATTTACTTGTCAAGGTACTACATGTAACGAAATTACCATGTGCCAATTATCATATTGGATCAAACTTGACAAATCAATGTTTTTGCGGTACTCTGTATGTAACGAATTGAACTTTATTATGAAATTACCATAAGCATTGAGAAGAACGAACCTATGGAATTTGCATTTAACCGGCATGAACCGGTCTATGACCGGATTTTGTTCGTCCTGACACTGGACAGGCAGAAAATGAAAGAGCGTATTTTGATAGGCGAGGAGACACAAATCCGTTTCCGTCTGCAAGGGGATATGGATACGGATTTACTCTGTGACGCCATCCGGCCTCTGGGGACATTTCTTTCTGAATTTGAACATGACCCGGACGGGGAATGGAACCGTTTGGGACTGTCCCAGCTGCGGGAAGCCCTGCACTCGAACCGCTGGAAGCAGCCTGCATTGGAACAGGCCGCCGGAGAATTTCTGTCAAAAAAATATCTCACCGGCGATCCGGTGAGAATGTATGCGGCGTTCCGTACCTGGAACGAGTATCTGCGTGCCAGGGAGCCACGGGACAGACTGGCCGCCTGTGACCGCTTTATCAGTAAAATGAACGGTTTTACAGCCATATTTATGGAAGCCCCGCCGCTGGAATTTGACCCGGATACCGGCAAACCCCAACGGCCGAATATCTCCCATCGGATATGGGGATCGGTGCCAGCCGGGGATACCCGGCTTGACCTCTGGTATCCCGACAATAAGAGAGGGGCTGAATGCGTTGCCGCTTATGTGTCCCTCCATCCTTTGATCATCTATTATCTGAACCGGCTTTCCGACTGGGGCTTATATATTAGGAAATGTAAAACCTGCGGAAAAATCTTCCTTGCTAGGAGCCAGCGCTATGAATTATGCAGTGAGAAATGCCGGAAAGCACAGGCGCTCGAAAACAAGCGGGAGTTTGATAAACGGGCCAAAGATAACAAATATGATCTTGTTTATAAAAACGAATGCCAGCACTGGCGCAATATCATCAATAAGGCAAAGAAAAATCCTGACTTCCCGGCTGACCGGCTGGAAGAAATGCAGGCAGCCTTTAAAGCGTTCAAAAAGGAAGCCCTGCAAAGGAAACGGGCGATCAAAACGGAAAAAGCCAGCCCGAAAGAATTTACGGGCTGGCTCCTGCAGCAAAGCAATATCATTTTGGATTTGGCGGAACACTGACAAGGTGGCCTGCTGGACGCTCCCCCTTGTTTCTGTATCCGCCATAAGGGAAGTAGGTTTCCATGACAGAATCCGTAATCCCATTCTTATAAATTTTCCGTATGTCTGTGATTGTTTCGGGAGGTGTATGCTTCAGGTATTCCAGCAGCTCCGCCCGGCTGTTCATAATAAGGCAGCGCTGGCCCTCCCACCGTTCAACCCGGTATCTCATGGCAGCCTCCTTATACATAAATCATTTCGTGCAGGATGATTTCTTCCGCCCGGCTGCGGATGGAATTGGCGGCCCGAACCCAGTCCATTTGGGAAGTGCGCTTCAATTCTCGGTTTTCTGCTTCACCTGAGCGATATACAAACTGCTGACCTTGAGTCCGGTATGCTCAATCACATCATCTTTGATCTCCTGGTAGGTAGCTTTCTTCTCTGCATCGGTCAAATCCAGCTCGTCCATGCTCAAATCCACCTCGATATGTTGCTTTGCATTAAGTTTGGACAAAAGACATACCACCTCCACATTCCCTGTCCCCGGAAACATGTCCACCCCGCAAACCTTCTCCACCCTATACCCTCTGTCCTGCAGCACCACTAAATCCCTCACCAAACTGGTAGGTTTACAGGATATATATACAATCCGGTCCACCCCGAAATCA
>ERZ1036412.723-NODE-723-length-18081-cov-4.952291_pt1 | contig 18081 bp, 17 predicted proteins | sample MGYA00514218_ERZ1036412 | MGnify/ENA primary metagenome ERZ1036412 (study PRJEB33795, sample SAMN09464944) | human gut metagenome | host: Homo sapiens | place: USA: Stanford, California | collected 2016-11 | study: EMG produced TPA metagenomics assembly of the... | reverse complement strand
TTTATCTAAAATAAGATGAAGCATCTCATGGAATTTATTAGTTGCTTCTTACCTCCTTGGGCCATCAAGCCGTCTATTAGTACTAGGCATCGAAGTAAACGTAGCTTATCGATGGTTCCTTGGCCTTGATAAAACACCCGGTATAGCAAAACTTCTGATTGATGATGGAATCAGGCCGCTCCTGCCATACAGGTGTCCCATGCCCCAAAAAGGGTTCTTCAAAAAATATGAGTACGTGTATGATGAGTATTACGATTGCTATATCTGTCCAAACAATCAGGTACTGTCCTATCGTACAACCAACCGTGATGGATATCGTGAATATAAGAGTTGTGGTACTGTCATATGGGAAGCATACATGGAAACGTGTGAAGATATCCGTCATACACTTGGGATGAAAGAATTATATTCCCTAAGAAAAGAAACCATTGAACGGGTATTCGCAAGTGCAAAGGAGAATCATGGATTCCGGTATACACAGATGTTTGGAAAAGCCAGGATGGAAATGAAAGCCGGGCTTACATTTGCCTGCATGAATCTTAAAAAGCTGGCGAAGATTAAGGCCAAATGGGGACTCCTGAGGGAAGGAGGCCCACTCAAAAGTTCTATTTTATATGTAATCCGGTTAATAAAAAAATGGGGGCTGTGAAAAAATGGAGTTGATTTAATTCCATTTTTCCACAGCCCTTCTATTTTTATCAACATGCAGGAGAACAGCTATAAAGAGCGCATACTTCCCCTTACCCCAACAAACGTATGCTTTTTCTTTTTTAAGCTACTTCCCTTTGCCTCTTCTGTTTATTATGAAATTTATAGAGATTATGACCAATAGAAACCAGAAATAACTCTAATCTTACCGATTCCAGTCCTTTTCTTACAATCCGTTTATACCAACGGTCATATTTGATGATTCCGAAGGTTCCTTCCGCTTGTATGGAGCGGTTCATTCGCAGCAGCGCTCCATGGATGCTCTGCAGATTTTCTAATACTTCCTGGTGCATGGAACTTAATTCCGCATTGATACGGACCGTCCTGTTTTTTTCTGTCTTCTTACATCTTTCTGCATAGGGACAGCCGCTGCAGTCTTCACAGGTATAGTATTCTTCCTGTCTGCCGTATTGATTCCCCTTCACTGCTTTCCGATACGCGAAGTGAAATTTCCTTCCGTTTGGACAGATTAGATCACCCTCTGAATCTGTTTCAAAATTTACTGCCCGGAACGGATTATCATGATACTTCTCATCCGTTGTCTCTTTCTTGTACATGGGGAATTTCATGAATTTTTCCATCCCATGCTCCTGACAGAACAGATAGTTATTGAAGGAGCCATATCCTGCATCCGCTACCGGATATCTCGGATAAAAACCGTATAGCTCATGGAACTTTTCCATCAGAGGGACAAAGCAGTCCATATCGGAACGGTACTGCATCACATCTGCTACGGCAATGTACTCGTCAGCCACTCCAATCTGAATGTTGTATGCTGGAAGGAGCTGGTCATTTCCCATATAGTCCTTTTTCATCCGCATAAAGGTTGCATCATGATTGGTCTTCGCATAACTGTTTCGCTCAGGTCCGCATATCTGAATTTTTTCCACGTATTCTGGGAGTTTTTCGATATATTCTTTTAACCTTTCATAATAGCGCTGCTCCCGGCTTTTCCGATGTCCCCGGCCGTATACAAACGTGTTCTCATCGATATGACAGACAAAATCATATCTGGATAAAATGGCTTCCAGACTGTCCGGTGTGTATTCCGTATTGGTCTCGATTTTCAGTCCGGTATATGCCAGTGTTTCATTCATTTCGGTAAGCAGTGTGGTAATCTTATCGAACAAACGGTATCTTGATTTTTCAGTGGCTTTTTTCCAAACCCAGGTGTACTTGTTTGCATTTGCCTCGAATTTAGAACCATCGATATACAAGTGCTGCAGGTCGGTCCCCTCCGCTGCCTGGATATAAGAGATGACTGCTTTAAAAATATCCTGGGCAGATTCTTTTATCTCTTCATTAATAAAGTAGCTGAAGGCGCGATAGCTGGGTGTTTCCTGATCCATCAGATACATGTAACGAAGATTCACTCTGCACCGGTCTTCTAATTCCCGCAGGGAAGCGTATCCTGTGTCCATAAAGCCGAACAGGATCGTCTTTAGCATGTTGACTCGATTATATCCTGGCCGTCCCATCTTGTGTAAGGGCTCCGGCTTAAGATACTTTTCTATTCCAATCTCCTCCATGATTTTGTCAAATGCTAATACCGGATCACAGATATCCAAACAATCTGAAATAAACAGTGGTAATCTTCCCTGTTTTGAGTTATAATATTTTTCGGTATTATTATTCATAGTAGCTTAATTTTACCACAAAAAGAAGAACGCCTCCAGGTTTCATACCTGAAAGCGTTCTTTTTACTTTTAGGGGACTTTTTTCACAGCCCCCTTAGATTGATTCATAAAAAGGTTCATTTGAAAATCATGTCATGTACGATGGGCGGCATCCCCTTACTTCTTGTATCCGCACTTAGGGCAGACACCGTTTTCGTTTAATGCAATACCGCATAACGGACAGCGGTCAATGGTCCTGGAAGGCTGGTATTCCTGGGTTGCGGCGTTGACGCCGCTGCTAAAGGTGATTTTTGCAATATTCAGCTTATCCTTCAGCAGGTCGTATACGATTTTTATCATACCTTCCACTGTCATGGTTTCTTTTGTCACCACCAGGCGGCACTCAGGATAGGCGGTGGCAAGCTCTGTCTTGAACGCCGGGCCTTTCATCTTGTTGGTTGGGGCGCCGTCCCGGATTCCCTGTTCTTCATAGACCTTGAGGATGGCCGGAAGCAGCGGATCGTCCTCCCTTAAAATCAGTGCGTGGTCAAAATTCTTCAGGACCTCCCAGGCGGTTTTCTGGATTTCGTTACATGGGAAAACCATGTTAACACCGGGTTCAATGGAATCTTCCACTTCAATGGTCAGGATTCCCGTGTGGCCGTGCAGATACTGCGCTTCCCCTTTAAACCCAAAAAATCTGTGTGCATACTGAAGATCAAGTGTTGTAATACTTCTCATATTTTGTCTCCTTTTCATGCGATTTATAATTTACAGGCTTCTCGTCCCGGCCTGCATTCGCAGCAATTGTAGGTGGAGGGGGAAGCAGGCTTTATAACTTATGGATCATTATTTACATTCCGGGCAGATTCCCCTGAACATAATATCGCAGCCTGTAAATTCAAACCCATGGGTATCCCTGATTTTTTGGTATAAATCCTCGAAGACATCCATGTCCACATCAAAAACCCGTCCACATGTTTCACATAAAATATGGTAATGCTCCTGACAACGGTGGTCGAAACGGTCTGCTGCTCCCGGTATCTCTATCTTCCGTATCTTCCCAATCTGGGAAAGGCGGTTTAGGTTCCGGTACACGGTGGCCCTGCTGATATGAGGACATACCCTGACAACCTCATCGTATACCTCAACCGCGGTCGCGTGACACTTCAGCTTGTTTACTGCTTCTAATACCATTGAACATTGAATTGTGTTTCTGTTAATCATGGTTCGTTTCCTTAATAGTAATTATTCTTAATTAGGATTATATACCAATAAGAACCATATGTCAATAGCAGACTGCTGCAGAAAACAGAAAAATCATTTATTGCGGAAGTAAAAAGACCATATAAAGATAATATATAAAGAAAGAATACGCCGTCAGGCAGAGCGCTCTCCTGACGGCGTATCCTTTCTTATAAATAACATATCCGGATCATACAGCAAAATGGGACAACGAACCTCTTATCAGTGTTTAACCAACCAGCTCATCCGTGCACCCTTCTTTTATTTGGAACAATGTCTGCGTTTTTATGGAGCCCTTACCTATCAAACCCTTACATATCAAGCCCCCTATAATACGCCCTTGGTTGACCAAACGGACCCGTTCAGCCGTTCCTCATGCATGGTCGCCATATCAAGGGCTTTACCAAACGCCTTAAAGCTGCTCTCTGCAATATGATGATTATTCACCCCATCCAACTGCTTGATATGAAGGTTCATAAATGCAGAATATGACACGGCATAAAAGAAGTCATGAATCATCTCTGAATCCATTCCGCCTATCCGGGGGACCGTAAATTTTGCATCATATGAAAAGTATGGCCTGCCGGACAGATCAATGGCACAGAGTACCAATGCCTCATCCATGGGAAGGATTGCGCTTCCGTATCGTTTAATTGCCTTTTTTTCCCCGATTGCCCTTTTTATTGCTTCTCCCAATACAATCCCGCAGTCCTCCACCGTATGATGGGAATCAACTTCCAGATCGCCTTTGCAGACAAGGTCCAGGTCAAATAATCCATGACGTGCAAACCCATTGAGCATATGGTCAAAAAAGGCTATACCTGTCTGAAGATCACATTTGCCGCTCCCATCAAGGTTTAATGTCAGGGTGATATCTGTTTCCCTTGTAATCCTGTTAATTGTTGCAATCCTAGGTTCCATTTTATCCTCTCTCCTATCTTGGTAATATAGCCGAAAAGAAATATTTTTCTCCAATATAATAGCACTCCACAAAATATAAGGGTGTTTCGTCCTCCAGCCGTGTGGTGCATTCCATTTTCAGGACCGGTGAATCGTGATTCAGCCTTAAACTTTCCTGTATCACGGAAGACGGAAGGTCTGCCTCCAGCCTTATCTTCCCATTACCCAATTTATAATGGTAAACCGTTTCATATATTTCATATAATGAACTGCGGTCGTCCAGATATTTCTGCATATCAGGACATAATTTCTGGGGCACATAAGCAATTTCATATGCCATGGGTTCCCCGTCGCCCTTTCTTATCCTGGTTATTTTATAACACTTTTCCTCTTTGCCGATTTCCAGCTCATTGATGATATGCTTATTTGAGATTGTATTCAGTTCAATGGAAACAAATTCGGAAGAAGGCTCTATCCCTCTTTTCCTCATCTGTTCGGAAAAGCTTTCCAGGCTTGAAAGTACATAATTGGATTTCTTATATTTGACAAATGTCCCTACCGCTGTCTTTTTGACTATATAGTCTTCATTTTCCAGCTTGCCGAACGCCTTACGTATGGTATCCCGGCTCACCCCATACTCCTGCTGGTACTCCTTCTCTGTCTTTAATTTCTCTCCCTGCAGGAATACCCCCTTTTCTATCTTATCTTTTATATCCTGATAAACCGATAAATAACGGAATTTTGTTGAACTGTCATCCATCCCTGTCACCTCTAACGTATTGTTAGATATATCATAACAAAAAAGGATTTTTACTGCAATCCAATCTTATCCCCGCAATACTGCTTCTCCTGCATGTTTCAAGCCCTTGCAGGGGAATATGCCATTTTAAGCGCCCGTCCAAAGGAATAAAACACCCTTTCACAATACCTGTCACTAAAATCATAGGTATCGAACTTCAGGCATAGCGATGCCCTGCCGGACAGATTCCCAAAGAATTTCGTGATGGAACGGCTGTCTTCTTTTATGCTGTGGGCAACCATTTCAAAGACCCAGTCCGTCCTGCCCGGAAGCATGAGCTTACAGCTGGTGGGGAAAAAGGCATCATCTGCAATCCCGCTTCCTGTCCCGCCATACTCTTCCAGTTCCATACACTGCTTACAGACAGCTTCAGCAAATAAATCCCCCATGGCTCCCATCAGTTCCTCCCCGCCAATATCCTTGCTGCATATGAGCTTCAAATCAATGGAGGATGCTTCTGCAAAAGATTTCAGGCACATTTCAAGAAAGGGATTATTAATCCCCGCCTCACATCTGCCGCTCCCCTCCAGGTTCCATTCCATAACCATCCCGTTGCCATCACTTTTAACTGTTATCGTCTTCATTCCCATCTCTCCTTACAATGCACATGCCCGCCGGATTCATTTTAAAAGTAAATCCGTATATGCAGATATGCTAATGGAAATACGCCTTCCATTAGCATATCGGTAAGCAACTCTTATATTAAAGGTTCAAAAACTCCTGTACGGCACCTGCCACCGCTTTCCCTGCCATCTTGTCAATGGAGGTCCCGATTACCAGGATATTTACGCCCGTATCCTTGAATGCTTTAAAGTTATCCAGATTAATGCCGCCTTCTGCCAGCGTGGGTACATGAACAGCCTCCACCATGGCACACAGTCTTTCCTTAAGGAATGGATGGATTTTCCCTGCCTCCACCCCTTCATAGCTCATCCCTGTCATCAGGCCAATCATGTCGGTTCCAATGCCCTCCATCTGTTTTGCGACCTTTGCCACTTCCTCCGGCTGTTCTGCCGAAATACCAAATGTATGTAAATCCGTGGGAAGCCCGATGTATGCATCCACGCAGAGTCCATATCTGTGGGCTGTCTGAACCAGCTGCTCCAAATCATGAAGGCTGGATTTATGTGTATGCAGTCCGTCGGCCCCGCTTCTGGACATCATGAGGAAGTCCTCATCCGTCAGGGGCGTTGGCAGGATTTCCGTGAAGCCGCCCGGTATACCCACCGTAATATATACATCGTTTCCAACCACGCTCCTGACACCGCGGGTAACCTCTGCCATCTGTGAAACAGTTATCTCATGGCGGATTTTCTCTGCTTCATGCATGGAAGTAACGCCTTTATATCCTCTGGCAAGGGCCAATGCCGGATGGTTCGGTTCCAGCATACTCACGCCTGCATCAACCACGGCCTTTGCCATCCTGGCATCATCACCTGTGATTCCTGTACTGAGGATTGTATGTCCATTCCCTTTTTCCAACGCCCTCTTTACCTTATCCATGCTGAACTGCATTTTTCTGTCCATATCATTTTGAAACATCTTGTACTCTCCTATTCTTCTATTGCTTTATTTTTGTCAACCGTATTGCAGATTGCAGTAAATACAAACGCTGCCGCTGCTGCAAATACCATGCAGATGATTGCCTGTATCACCTTGTCGTTGGACATGAACGGGGCAAGGAAACACGGAACATATGCCGTACATTTCACATCCAGGAAACCGATCAATAATCCGGCCAGGGTGGAGGCCGCTATGGTAGAAGCAAAGACCTTCTTGCTGGAAAACATAAAGGGATAAGCAGCTTCGGCAAACGTCCCGAATGCCAGGTTAATGATAAGGTTAGGGATGCAGGCAATCCGGTCGCTCTCTTTGCGCGGCCGTACAATATTCGCCAGCTGGATGCCGGCGCAGACCATGATTAGTCCGCACAGGTCAATACATCCGAGAAAGCTGTATCCCGTGGCCTCCATCTCCAGCAGGATAATGGGCAGGATAGCCGCATGATAGACGCCGCCGATGATTGCAAACCAGATTGCAAAACCAGCGATACCGCCTGCAAGGATTGCATTGTAGTTCAGGGCCCAGTCAATTGCCATTTTTATCATATTGCCCACCCAGCCAGCTGCCGGCGCTACCAGGTACATGCCAGCAAGGCCAGATATCAATCCGGCAAATCCGCCTGCTGCAATATTGGCCGTGGTTCCCGGGACTTTATATTTGAAGCACAGCGTAATGATATAGTAGGCCAGAATACCGGCAATGATACCCACGACCAAGCCGCCTATGATCCCGCCGTCTACCGACAATGCGCCACCCACAATACCGGCTACTATACCAACCTCATCCAGTCCCGAAATCTGCTTTGCAGCAATGGCAGCAAGGACGATGGGTAAAAAGCCCACCAATGTATTAAATATATCTTCCAGGCCAGCCAGCCCCGGTATCTTGCTTAAAGCAAGGCATAGTGCCATTGCAATGAATCCCGGCATGGAGGCCATCATGATTCCACGGAAATTAATCCGCTTCCACACGCTGCCTTCCTGGACCTTTGAACTGCCGGAGGAGCCGATGATTGGGCTGTACTTCAACTTCCACTCTTTTGAAAAAGCTGAGACTGCCGAAATTGCCCTGGTGCGGTTCGTCGTACCTGTTGTACCGGAAGCAGCGATTACCCTGCATCCCATTGACTGGGTATTGGCCATGGAAGTTCCTCCAGTGCCTGCCAGCGGTATCTTTTTTTCTGCGGCTGCCTTCAAAGCCTCTTTATTTGCTCCTTTGGGATCGCAGCTCATCAGCATGATGCCATCAATTTTATCCTCACGTATGAGCCTGGCCAGCTCTTCATCATTTTTCCTTGATAAGCCGTTAATCTCTTGAAGTGTCATCTCTTCACTGCATTTGACTGAATTTTCCCCATCCAGTGTCCACAATCTGGCCTTTGCATCCATTGAGATGTTATCCATGGTCGTGTTCGTCCCAATGAACTGTATATAAGCAACTTCAATCCCCGCGGATCCGGCTTGTACAAAGATTTCTTCCATCATCTTCTTTGGATCATTACCACCTTGATTGTACAAATTCCCGCCGCTGCTTCCGATAATTGCAAGCCGTTTCATCTTACTCCTCCATTCGTTTTTGTTCATAGTTAACTATGTATATAGGATATCATATTGTACGTACATTGTAAATCGACTTTGTTTATAGTTTTCATTGTCTTATATTGTATAATTTGCACAATATATATCGGTTTTTTCGTGCATTTTTTATCATTTGTACGCATACTTATGGAGACAAATGTATGTATATAAATGTATCTTTCTATGGTTTGTCAATGATTTCCTGATTGCACGCCCCGCAAATATACGTATATTCTACATGGATATTATTGTTTCAATCAACCATCCATTTTGGACCTCCTGTGCTTTTTATTTGTGGTTTGCAGACCTACATTTATTATAGCACAGGAGTTTCTTTTATCTTAAGAGCCTCCCTCCACCTGCAGAGCAGGTGGTTTATTTTTACTGTGACACAACAGAACAGCAGCCCCATTGGAGGACTTTTACCTGCAATGGGGCTGCTGTTATATGATAGTATTGCCCATATCCTTTGACTATAACTGGGCCATCATTTTTAATATAGCTGAACCTGTCATGATTAATGCAAAGATATAGCTGATTACCATACACACCTGAAGGACACGGGGTGTCTTCAATCCCTGGTTCACATCCTTGCGGAGAATCAGGCGGCATACAAAAAAGCCCCCGAACGGTGTTGCAACAGCGGTTGCTATATTGGCAAGGAATATCAGCTGTGTGGGAGACCCCCCATAGCTGTAACAGATAACGGCAGTAAACGCAATGCAGAGAAGGCATCCCCACCGAATGAATCTGGATTCCAGTTCTACCGGCTTATCAATACCAGCCGCAAGCAGGACCATACCGCGCTGTGTATTGCCTAGTAAGGATGAAAAACCGGCTGCAAGCAATGCAACTCCCATGACAACCGGCGCCGCCTTGCCCAAAAAAGGAACAAGCAGCTCGCCTAACTGGGCTGGCGCCGTAATCTTTGTTCCCGACGGATGAAGGACAATGGCTCCCACCAGAAGGATTGCCCCGGAGATCAGGATGACCGCCACGACATGTGCGATTGCATCAGCCAGCATGATTCCATTAAATAAATCTTCTTTTTTCCATTTCTTCTCCACCCCAAGATAGGTGCCGTAGATGCCTGCCGTGATTGCCGCATTGGTACTCACATAGGCAAGTGACGTTGTAAGGCTTCCGTCCGCAACCTTCCAATGGAGAAGCCCTGAACCCATCTCTCCCCAATCCGGCCCGCCTGTGGCTGCCAGCGTTGCATAGAAACATACAATCATACCCAGGATACACAGTGTAATCAGCTTTTCCACCTTGGAATATACGCCTTTGGTAAAATAACAGGCCAGTATGATGGCAATCATGATTAGGGAACCTAATTTCCAGTTCATTCCCATAATCAGGTTCATACCTGCCCCAGAACCTGTAATATTGCCCATGGTAAAAAACAGACAGGATAAAAAAGTGGCGCAGCCAACTACCATTGACGCGGTTTTTCCATAATAATGGCGGATTGCATGAATGATAGGCATGCCTGTCAACATAGAGATGCGGTACGAAGTAAGCATGAATGATATTCCCATGAACGCAATCGGGATGACCAGCCATATCATGGAATACCCATAGTTGGACCCCATCATTGCAGATGTGGTAATATTTCCCGGGCCTATCACAACTCCTGCAAGTATGATTCCCGGGCCAATACGTTTCAGCAATTCTATAAATGGTACTTTTTTTACAGCTGTCTGGTCAAAATTTTCCCCCATATATCCACCTCCCATAAGAAAAAGGCGGCTTCAGACCCAAACCTCAGCCGCCACATATGTATGATCATCTGTACTGGCTCATATCCACTTTTTCCATCTTACTGTTTTTAAGCCCCTGGGAAATCCAGTCCTTTTCTTCCTGATTCAAAGGCAGTACAGGCTTACGCATTAAACCATTGGTAAATACGCCCCGCTGTACAAGAGCCTCTTTGAGACGTGCATGCGCTTCCCCGGATGGCTGTCCGCCTCCATAAATGGCCTGGGAGATGTGATAAATCCGGTCGGACCAGTCCTGTGCCTCCTTTAATGTATGCTTGTCCGGATTTGCAAACACTTCACGTGCCGGGCAGATGATTTCCGGTACACAGCCGGCGAATCCAATGAGGGCGCCGTCCATCCCCGGGAACCAGCTGACACACAGTGTCTCATCATGGCATGTGATAAGGGAAATATCCGGACACTCCTGACGCAGGAGGCGGACATCATGCTCATAAATGGATGTGACACGGGTACCCATTTTGATGCATTTCACATGCTCGATTTCCTTGCACATCTTAATCAATGTCCCGACCGGATAGAATGCCTTGCTGGTTGCCGGATACAGATGGATGATGATATCAATGTCCGCCCCTTCTGCAACATCCTTTACATACTCATAGGGCGCATCCTTATGCATGCCGAAGCGGAGCCACATGTGAGGCGGCATTAACAGGATACCGTCTGCCCCTGCTTCTTTTGCTTCTTTTGCCATCTCAATTGATTCAATGGTATTCTCACAGTTTATACCGGAAATGATGGTCATGATGTCACCGCATTCCTCGCTGCAGATTTCCACGACACGTCTGCGCTCTGCCCGTGAAAGCCCTGTAATCTCGCCGGTATGCCCATTACATACAAGTCCCTGGATTCCCTTATCATAAAATGACTTTATCCAGCGCAGGTACGCACGGAACTCCGGTTCATTAATTGTATAGTCATCATTCAGAGGTACAGATACTGCCGGGAAGATTGTCTTGAAATTTTTAATTTTAGCCATGATATATTCTCCTTTTCATCATCAATGCTTCATATTGTCTTATTCAAATCAATGTCTGACATAACGAACTGCCTCCGGTCCCTACTTTTACATCGCGCGCTGTTATTTCGTTCCCCTTTTATACAATCGTTTGTATGTCTGTGACTCATTTATATCATAACGCAATCACAGGGTCAATAGTTATAAAGGCATCTGCAATTTATTGCATATCACCTACAATTTATTGCATATTTGCTATTATTTTAGGCATTTTTATATATTATTTACCAATATTATCCTATAATGGTTTTAATTACTTTTCCTGCAGAATCTTTATCTTTACACTTGTCCTTTTGGATTCTCTGTATTATATTGATAATATAGACAATCGTTTGTATATCCATATTCCAGAAAGGAAGGCATGCCCATGGCAACACTGAAAGATGTTGCGCGTCTTGCCTGTGTTGATGTAAGCACAGTCTCACGTGCCCTTAATAATACTTCCTACGTGCATCCGGATACAAAAGCCAGGATTTTTGCCGCAGTAAAGGAACTGAGCTATCAGCCGAATGTGCTTGCCCAGGGACTTCGCCAGGGCAAGCGGCACACCATCGGCGTAGTTGTCCCCCGGCTATATCTGACCCTCTTTGCCGAGATTACCCAGAGCATAGAATTAGAATCCCGGAAACTGGGATATGCCACCCTTTTATGCCATACCGAAGACAATCATGCCATTGAAAAAGAATGTCTGAACCGCCTGCGCAACGGATTTGTTGACGGGATCATCATTGCAGGCACAGGACGCAACGGCCGCCTCATACGTGATATCCATGCCAGCGGCATCGCGGTGACACAGATTGTACGTAAGCAGGAGACTTCCATCAGCAGTGTAATTGCTGATTATGATGCGTGCGGTTATGAAACAGTAAAGTATCTTTTTTCAAAAGGCTGCCGTGAGATTGGCCTTATTAACGGCCCCACTACGCTTGCGCCTTATCGAGAACGCTATAATGGATATCAGCGGGCGATTGGGGAATTAGGCCTTAACGAGACGTGCGCTGTATCCCTTGAACCTGGCAATAGCTTTGAATACGGCTATCAGTGTACAAAAGAACTTTTGGCACAGAACCCTGACCTGGATGCAATCATGGCCGCCGTGGATATACAGGGCATGGGCGCGCTGCGTGCGCTGAAAGACATGGATATCCATGTCCCGGACCAGATGCGGCTGATCAGCCTTACCGGCCATTCCATTGGCGGGCTTTTAGAAACATCCATGACATCCCTGGAGATACCTGCATATGAGATTGGGGAACGGGCAACGAACATGACCATCAAGGAAATAGAGTCCCCTTCTGACGCAAAACCCAGCGTTCAGCATCTGGTATTCAGTGCTGTTTTAGTGGAGCGGGAAAGCAGTTAAATCAGATGGGGACGATTACCATTTTCGTAATCCGGAAATGAATTTTCAAGCACGTTTCCTCCCCATACCACAAAAGGACACTCCCAAGGAGTGTCCTTTTGCGCATATCCTATTTGTATACCACTACAAATTTACAATCAATCCACTACATGTCATCCATGCCGTACAACATCCGTCTTATCCGGCATATACTGCCCGCCGGTTATTCCGTGTCATCCTCTATGACAATGTTGTCATCCTTTGCTTCGCATTTAGCTGCATTCCGGAACACGGATACCACCACCAGAATCAGCAGTACGGAGATAGGGAATCCTACAATATTCCACATTCCCTTGACCGAGTTCACACCGCCCGAGGCAACCAGAAGGTAAGCAATCACGCCCATGATAACGCCCATCACAATCTTAATCTTATTGGGGGCCTCATCATCCACACTCAGCCCGTGGATACTGATGGTGGCCAGGGCCGCAGCCACAGGGTCCGCCATGGTGGAGAAGGAGGTAAAGATGGATACCACAAACAATACAATCAGGACCTTCCCTAACGGGAATGTGTTCAGTATGTAAAAGATCGTGGACTGCATGCCTGCCGTATTCACGCCGTTCCAGATATCAAAGGTTCCTGATGTCTGCAGCTGTACGGTCAGCCCGCCAAACACGGCAATCCAGACAATACAGAACATGGAGGGAGCCAGTACGTTTACAAGGATGAACTGACGGACCGTCCTGCCCTTTGCCAGACGGCTTAAGAACATCCCCAGGATTGGGGCATACACCACGAAGGAAGCCCAATACTGTATGATCCAGTCCGCATACCAGTTATCCCCGGGCGCCATGGAGTTCAGGATGGCTGTCTTTTCAAAGGGATGGTCCAGAAGGTACGCAAAGGATTCGGTTCCCAGCTTTGCACAGAAGGTGGTGGGACCTAAAACCAGCACGTATACCAGTATGGCTATAAAGACAATGGTGGTAAATGATGACAGCTTCTTCAGTCCGTTGCCGATACCGGATACACAGGATGCGGTAAACAGCGCCACAATGACAATTGCAACAACAAGCCATACAATCTTGGACTGTGCCAGTCCTGTGATGGACTCGATTCCCGCGCCAATCTGCATCAGGCCAACGCCCATGGAACAGGCCACGGCGCCGCAGAGGGAGAAAATAACGATCGCATGCACCAATGTTTCAAACTTTCTGCCCTTTTTTCCAATGCTTGTTGTCAGCACCGGGCCAAAGGCCAGCGGTTTCTTCATATTAAATGTGAGGAGCGCAAACGCTACGGCACAGATGGTGTACATACAGTACTGGGGCACGGACCACTGCCACATGGTCTGGGAGATTGCAAATATGGCCGCCTCCCTGGTTCCGGCTTCCACTCCTGCCGCAACCGGCGGTGTCATGAAATGGAATATCGGTTCCCCCATTGCCCAGAATAAGAGTCCGGTTCCGATTCCACCGCACAGGGACATGGTAATCCAGTTCCAGGTCTTAAAGTCCGGCTTGGCATCCGGTCCGCCGATTTTGATGTTGCCAAATTTTGATAATGCCAGAACAAATGTCAGGATGATGATCAGGATGGCAATCAGTTCAAAAAACCAACCGACTCTGTCAGCCATGGCATATAAAATTGTATTGAGAAGCGTTCCCATTGCATCCTGCTTAAATACTCCGAAAGCAATAAAAATTCCAAGACAGATGATTGCGGGCCAAAAGGCCAGCTTATTTAATTTGTTTTTGTCGTTCATTGTTTCCCCCTTAGAAACTTAACCTTGCCGGTAACATCAGGGGCGGGACTGATTATTCACTCCCGCCGTCCGCATGCATTAATAATACACGTCAATGTAATCCTTATCTTCAAAGAATTCTATTTCCTTAGCCCCTTCCAGCTTTTCATAGTCCTCTTCCGACAGATTGACAACGGGAATACTCTTGTTGTAAAAATGTTTTGCGATTAACGGCCCTGTCAGGATTACGGGATCGCTTCTCAGATTAATGATGGCTGCCGGCGCGCAGTCCAGACGTACCTGTTCCAGGATGACCAGGCCTGCTCCGCTGCTGCCTTTGCCAAATGGAAATGCAAACACCTGGCCCGCCATATTTTTCTCATAGCAGTCGCTTCGATTGTCACGGATCAGTCCGCTCTGTGGGTCCGCACCGCCCCAGAAGCAGAATGAATCTTTTGAATACAGTAATCTTGCCCTCACATTGCCAGACACTGCCACCTTACATTTTATACTCACTTTTTCCATGGTCTTGCTCCTTTCACAATCTTACCTGCAACCGCAGTCTCCACGCACTCCCGCATGTTTCCAAATACCGGCTGGATTCCCCGCATGCTGAAGCAGTATGTATCAAATTTCCCGGAATTGGACATGATGGTTTTTGTTCCCAGCTTCTGTGAGCGGTATTCCAGTATGCAGCCGTCGCTGTAAATCTGGATTCCCAGTGCCGTAAGCCTTTCATACAGCCCGCTGTCCTTTAAGCGGTCCACGGTGGCCCTTCCCACGATGATCCATAATTCCGTGGAATCGCTTACCTTCCTGCCGTCCATCAGGATTTCCAGCTTGGCGCATTCATCATAGGAGAAATGCGGACATCCCAGCAGCACCACATCAATGTCCCCGTCCACTTCATAATTCGTAAGCTGGCGCTCCGCCTCTTCCAGGTCTTTGATGTGGATTTCCACTACCTCCTGGGGTTTCTTCCCGCCAAACGCCATCTCCAGTGTCTGTGCTTCCGGCGTAACCCCAATCATATGAAACAGTGCAATACCGCCGGATGAAGCAGCGGTAGCGCTGCATTGTTTCAGATTGTCATTGGTGATATTGGCCGGCATACCTTCCAGGGCCCAGACCCGGTCACCCACAATGGAACCAAATGCATAGGAAACCAATGGATACATGGACTCATCCTCAAAGTATTCCAGTTTAATATCATCCCCTAATTTTACAAGGCCCTGTGCGTAACGGTTTTCCGGCACGTGCAGCCCGAAATAAGGAACCCTGCCCGCAATGCCGCACAGCAGCTCTAAGGGACCGGCATAACGGTTGGTCCTGGCGCCGATGATGGAGTTATAATAACAAATTACATTGGACTCCGCGCAGGCCAGCTGCTGTCCGAAGGATGGCTGAAACCCGGCCTGATACGGTGCGCAGGACCAGGTGGGGATGGCCCCCATTTTGATATGTGACGCCTCGATGCGGCGGGTTGCGCTCATTACCTCCACATCATGTTTCTGGCGGTGCCATTTTAACATATCGCAGGCCGTGGCATTGGTGGTTGTGGGAACCGCGAACCTGGCCCCCTTTTCAGCCAGCATTTCCGCAAATGCAACCTGTGCCTCTCCTGCATATACGGTACTGTCGTCATGACATCCCACAATCTCAACAAACCTGTCTACATCATGGAATGCGGCCAGGTCATAAAGGACCTGCATCGCCTGCTGCCGGACTTCCCCATGGTCACCGTTCAGCATCTCCTTCTCGTAATTAGTCAGTTTCATATATTACTCCTTTCTTAACTAAATAAGTTCATTTTTTTCCATCCTCACGCAGCCACTTAAAAAGTACTATTTCCATAAATATCATTACAAACATGAACGGGATGGATACCAGGATAGCCAGGCTTTTCAGCGCCGAGAAATCCGCTTTCACAAACATCACGGATAAAGGCACCATTGTTAGTACCAGGCAGCATGCAATCCTTAAGCCCGTGCTTACATTTCCGCTGCGGTCCAGCTTGGATGTGACGGTCTGGGCCAGTGAAAAGGAAGCGGAATCCAGGCTGGACGCCACAAATCCTGCAATCATCACAAGCATGACAAATGGCAGTCCCTTCTTCCCTCCCGGAAGCGTTTCAATCACTCCATATACCAGATCCTGACCTCCGCCTTTGGACAGGATATCTGTTACACTTACAATTCCCTGGGTCTGCGCATAAATGGAATATCCTCCGTCTATGGCAAATAAAACCCATACGCTGATGCTGATTCCCAAAAGGCAGCAGAGCGATACTTCCTTTATGGTCCTGCCCTTTGAAACCTTGGCAATGAAAATTCCCATCAAACCTGTATAGGTGAGACAGAATGCCTGGAAGAACAAGGTCCATTGTTCCGGAAAACCCGAATTTTCAATGGGATCCGTGAAAAAACTCATACGCAGGTATTTATCCCCCATCCATCCAAGACTGCTGATGAAATTCTTAAGTATGAAATTGGTGGGACCTGCAAACAGTATGTAAAGTAAGAATAAAATACACAGCCCCGCCGCCAGGTTACTGATGGTCTTCTTTCCCCTCTCCATCCCCAGAAATGACGTGAATGTAAAGATTGCCGCGATTACCAGTACCACTCCCACCTGGACGGCAAATGTTGTTTCAACCCCAAATACCTGCTTTAACGCTCCTGTCTCCAGGGGCACCGCCAGTCCCAGCGTACACCCGGCCGCGCCGATGATGCAGAATACCACGGAAATATCAATCAGTTTCCCTATGATTTTCTTATATTTGAAATCCCCCATCATACATTCGCAGACCGTGCTGATTTTTATGAATGAAACCTTTTTGTTGTAGACCGCGTATGCTACCGCAACGCCTGCCAGCACGTATGGTCCCTGTGTGGCAAACCCCCAGTGAAAAAAGGAATATCCCAGGGACGCTTCCAATGCCTCCACCGAATATGGCTCCAGATGGATGCCCGGCGCCTCGTAGTAGGCGGCCCATTCCGTAAAGGACCAATACACTGCGGCCGAAGCCAGGGCTGCCAGCGCCATCATTGTGATATAACTGAAATTGGAATATTCCGGCTTTCCTTCACCCAGGCGGATGCTGCCATATTTTCCAAAGGCAAGATAAAAGGCAAGTACCGTGGTCACAAAGGTAAACAGCATCAATGGCACGGAAAAAATCCTTGTTGCTCCTAAAAATGCATCATTCACGCCTGCCAGCATCTGGGCAGGATACCTGGCCAAAAAGAAGACAAAGGTAAAAACGGAACCCCCCCCAACCCCTGCGGTAATCAGGCTGACTCCCCATTCCTGCTTTTTATCCATCCCTATTCCCCTGCAAAGGCAATCATGGATGCCTCAAGCGGCACATCCCCCGGAAGCGCGGCTACCTGCACGCAGACGCGGGTGGGTTTATGTTCGCCGAAAAACTCTTTGTATGCCTCATTAATCACGCCGAAATCCTTTAAATCCTTAATATAGACATCCACCCTGGCAATGCTCTCCCTGCATCCGCCTCCTGCTTCCACAATGCTTAAAAGATTATTCAGGACCAGGGTAGTGGCTTGTTTGATTTCAAATACATATTCGCCATCCTTTGTAAGCGGAATCTGTCCGGATGTGATGATCATGTCCCCATACTTGCGTCCATGGCAATACGGCCCCAATGCCGGTGATGCTTCCGGACTCACTAGTTCTTCCAGTTTCATCTTCATAGACTTTTACCTCTCATTCTTTTTATTTGTTTCATATTTTATTTTATCGTTTCACTTTTTGTTATTATATAT
>ERZ1036412.716-NODE-716-length-18389-cov-4.769227_pt1 | contig 18389 bp, 12 predicted proteins | sample MGYA00514218_ERZ1036412 | MGnify/ENA primary metagenome ERZ1036412 (study PRJEB33795, sample SAMN09464944) | human gut metagenome | host: Homo sapiens | place: USA: Stanford, California | collected 2016-11 | study: EMG produced TPA metagenomics assembly of the... | reverse complement strand
GTTCTGGACTGTCTCGATTGGCTGGTTACGGAAAGAGACCAGACCTCATAAGATTTTCCCAAAGGAACATAGTATAGCGCTTCGGAAGAAATCCCATTATACTGAGCCTCCATTCTGGTGTAGCCTGTGCCATGACAGCACTTGCACCGGTAACTGTTTAAGTCCTTTCCCACTGGCTGCCAGGAAGCGGACCAGTAATCTCCGGATTCCTGATCGCGGAGGTAAAGATACCGTCCCGGCTGATCAAAGTTGTTGAAGACATAGCGGAGAATCCGTCCGTTTGCGCCGGATTTTGCAAAACTGTAACCGCCTGCATGATTAGAGATGATCGCACCGTATTCCGGATCGCCCAGATAGTTTACCCAGGGAGCCGGGGTGTCCGGCCGGTCGATGATGTATTCCCGGTTTGTATCGTCAAAATATCCATATTTCATAATGTTCATAATCCTTTCCAGATGTTTTGTATTAAAGTAACGTGATCACAACCTGATGAGGTTCGTCTGTCAGTGAAGTCAGTATTTTACGCGGAAGAATCGCATAGGAATCTTCACTGATGGTAAGTTCTGTGTGATCGCAGACAGCGGAGCCGACGATGTAGGATCCAAAGTCTTTTCTGTGCTTATTTTCGTAGACGATGAGGAACCGTCTGCCTGCGAAGGCGGTGGATACAGAGGCGATTCCCTCTGCATCAAACTGATGGGCCAGAAGCTTAGGGTACAGGATCAGGTCACCTGCTTCCCCGCGGACGCCGAACACTTCTGTAATCATAGTCATTAGAAACCAGCTTGCCGCTCCAGTCAGATATTGGTACATGCCCCGTCCGTCAGACCGGAAGTATTCCGGAATCCCCGGATAGATGTGGCTGGTGTCAAAATCCAGGGCCGTGTCTGCCAGTGTTTTTAATGCTTTCCAGCCTTCTTTTACGAAGCCGCGCCGGTACAGGGCATTTGCATACATCACGGTCATATGTGAGAAGACAGCGCCGTTTTCCTTTTCGCCATAAGCAAATCCAAACATACGCCCCATGTCAAATTTTAGTTCCTGGAAATCGGTATTTAAGCGATAGCCGCCAATATCTTTTTGATAGAGGTAATGGTCTGCACTTGTTACGATTTTATGAATCTGCTCCTCTGTGGCTACGGAGTTCATAATGGCAAAAACCTGTCCGGTAAGCATCATGCGTACCTGCCCATTATGAAATCCTTCTACGGCACGTCCATGATTGTCATAATAACTGTTAAACCAGCCTTCTCCATCAGGTCCTTCCAGCCATTCCTGGTTTCTTAGATGATCCATCAGCCAGTTTGCCTTCTGAACCAGATCCATGGCGAGAGATGAGAGGGAGAGGCTTATCCGTTTACCGCTGATTCTGTGTCGGCAGCGGCTCATATAGTCGGTCAGGAGCTCCCTCTTCCTACCGCTGTCATCATAGAGTCCGGAATCATGGTTAAGCAAAAGTTCCAGTTCGACCGGAAGTTCTATCATATGAGTGGAGGAGTGGTGGTCCAGAAGACGGATCATAGCGGCAAGCTCCATTAAATTGCCGGCATAGGCACAGGTAAAGGCAACACTTTCCCCATGCTCCGAAGCCATATCCAGCGCATCATTCCAGTCAGCGCCCCGTAGGCGGTAACAGTTATGATCTCCTGTTTCATAAAAGGCGGTAAGCTGCTGGATCAGAAGATGTTCCATGATACTTCCGGTATAGATCCTGTCGTCTAAAGTCAGCAGCATGGTGTTGCAGCCAGGATTCCATAGAAGATCGATTTCAGTACCCCTCATAATCTGCCCATCCTTATAATAGGGAACCTGTTCTTCTAAAATCCCCACATCTCCGGTCTGGTCGATATAAAGCTTAGTTGTCATAAGGGGCCAGAGCGCATGATCCATCCAGACTCTGGTGATGCCGTTGCGATCAGCCAGGAAGTTTCCGTCCCCTTCTCCGATGATTGTGGCATTCGTTCCGTCTATACGGACGCCGCCGAAGTTTTTGGCAATCATGGTTCGTACATCTTCCGGATCCATGAGCAGCAGGGAGAGACAGTCCTGCCACAGATCCCGCCATCCTCTGCCCCCCCGGCCGTAATCATGATGGGGTAAGAAGGAGCAGCCGAATAACCGGCGAAGAAATGGCTGAAAACTGATCCATTTCATCAGACAGTCAAAATCAGCGTTTCCGGTATGAAAGCTTACCGCCACCTTGCGCTGCCAGTAAGCTTTTGTCAGAACCAGAGCAGTTTCTACCTTTTCCGTGGTATCATATGCCTGAAGGATATCCATAATCAAAGTCTCGCTGTCTTCTGCACCCAGAAGAAGAATATAGTCTGCTTTCTGACCTGGCTCAAGAGAGATTGTTTCAAAGCGGAAAGCTCCCATGGCTTCTTTTCCGGATATCTGACTGAAAGCGGGGTATCCCTCATACTGCTCAAAGACAGATCGGGGATGGGTATAGGTACCGCCCTCACCGATGAAATCCTCCACAGTAGGATAGAAGCGTTCCGGCGCATGGCCGCTGCCTGTACAACCGGCGGCATAATAAATCTGGTGACTCGGCCGATGTCCTTTTTCATTAAAAGACATGGTTGGACATACCAGCACTCCATGTGTTGTTGTCTTAATCCGGTGGAGCATAGAGGTTACATTCCGGTGATCCCGTAGATTGTCTGCACTGCGTCCATAGATGGGAATTGCCGCATACGGGGTTAGTGTCTGAGTGGTTTCGGCCTGGTTCTTTACGGTCACCTGCATGATCTCTACATTATGATTTATGGGAATAAAGGAAGTAACCGTAGATTCCAGCTGGAAGAGTCTGGTGCTGCGTCTGAGTGTGTGCCACATGAAGCCGGCAGTCAGTGTGCTTTCATCCTGCTGTGAAGAAAATTTTGCGGCCTCCTGTCCGGCGGAAGCTCCGGCCACAGAATATGCGCCGGTACCTTCTTTTACAAACCAGAAGTTCCTGGAGGAACGGTTATTGTGAAGACTCTCAGCACTCACCGGTTCTAAGAGAAAGGTTTCCTGGTCAATCTTTGCGTCACCGCCAAGGTTAGGGGTGACAGCACTTTTTAATCCTGTTTCTGAGGCGAGAGGGAAGTACAGACAGCTTATGTTTTCAGGCTGTCTGATGGAAAAGCTTCCATGTGCATCAACAAAGTATAATTGTTTCAATGGTTTTTCTCCTTCCATGTTGGTTTCTAATCATTATATAGAAAGACCAGTTTCAGCAAAATAAAAAATGTGCGAAAAATATTAGAATCATGACCTAAAATGATACCGGCGTTTGTTATTTGTGTAGAAAAAAACGGAAAAGATGTGTCAAGAATTTGATATTTTTTAAAAATTTATAATATATCATTTTGAAAAATTACACTATAATCCAACCATAGACACCGCACAAGGGTGAGAGAAAACAGGAGGATTATTCATGAAAAAGAAAGTGGTTAGTATGGTAATGATGGCAGCCATGGCTGCAGGAACACTGGCTGGATGCGGCAGTTCATCCGCTACAGCTTCAAAAACAGAAGAAACAGTAAAGACGGCAGACACAGCCGGAGGTACGGATGCTTCCGAGGGTAAAGTGATCAACATCTATAGCTGGAATGATGAGTTTCGTGCACGGGTGGAGGCTGTGTATCCGGAAGTTAAGGAAACTTCTAAGGATGGAACAGTAACGACGCTGAATGACGGAACCGAGATTCACTGGATTGTGAATCCAAATCAGGACGGTGTTTATCAGCAGAAGCTGGATGAGGCACTGCTGCGACAGGCAGATGCAGCGGCGGATGACAGGGTTGATATCTTCTTATCCGAGACGGATTATGTATATAAGTATACTTCTGCAGACGCAGATGTTGCCATACCTCTTGGCAATCTTGGTATAGATCCGGATGCCGATCTGGCTGATCAGTACAGCTTTACGAAAGTAACTGCTTCCGATGAAAATGGGGTACAGAGAGGATCGACCTGGCAGTGCTGCCCGGGACTTTTAGTGTATCGCCGCGATATCGCAAAGGATGTATTCGGTACGGATGATCCGGCGGCTGTAGGTGAAAAAGTAAAAGACTGGGATACCATAAAGAAAACCGCAGAAGAGCTGAAGACAAAGGGATACTATACATTTTCTTCTTATGCAGATACCTTCCGCCTGTATGGCAACAGCATCACACAACCCTGGGTGAATCCTGGTGAAACTACTATCATGGTTGACCAGAAGATCATGGACTGGGTTCATGATTCCAGAGAATGGCTGGATGCCGGATATTTAAACAAGAACATAAAAGGGCAGTGGAATGATGACTGGAATAAAGCCATGGGTTCCGAGTCCAGAGTATTTGCATTTCTTTTCCCGGCATGGGGTATTGACTTTACATTAAAGCCGAACTGGGATGGAGGAGACGGCGCATGGGCAGTGACCAATCCCCCGCAGGAATATAACTGGGGCGGCTCTTATATTCATGCGGCAGCAGGCACAGACAATCCACAGCATGTCAGAGATATCATACTTGCAGTAACGGCTGATCAGGACAACCTATTGAAGATATCCAGAGATTATGCAGACTTTACCAATACACAAAGCGGTATGCAGAATGCGGCAAAGGATGATGCCAGTTTCTCTTCGGATTTCCTTGGCGGACAGAATGCATTCCAGTACTTTGCGCCCGTTGCAGAAAACATCACCATTGCACCGCTTTCTGCTTATGACCAGGGATGTGTGGAACTGATTCAGAATTCTTTTAATGACTATCTGCAGAATCAGGTTGACTTTGAAAAAGCAAAGGCAAACTTTGAGACAGCGATTAGAGAGCGTTACCCGGAGATTACGAAGGTTCAGTGGCCGGAATCATAACCGAAAAGAAAGAGAGGGGAGTTTATGAAATCAAAGCATAAAAGCGTGAGTCGTGCAAAATGGGGATATGTTTTCATTAGTCCGTTTTTTATAAGCTTTTTTATCTTTTCGTTTATTCCGCTGATGGATACGATCCGGTATAGTTTTTTTGAATACTATCGCTCAGGACTGAAAGAAATTGGGCCGAATTTTGTGGGAATGGAAAATTACGCCAGTCTGCTGCAGTCAGATATGCTGAAATATGCAGGAAATACCCTGTTCCTTTGGCTGATCGGATTCATCCCGCAGATTATTATCGCACTGGTACTGGCCCAGTGGTTCGCAGATTCCCGTATGAAAATCCGTGGGAGGCAGTTTTTCAAGGTGATCATCTATCTGCCGAACCTGATCATGGCCTCTGCTTTTGCCATGCTGTTTTTCACCATGTTTTCCACCAGCGGTCCGATCAATTCGATTCTGTTGTCACTTGGATGGATCAGAGAGCCCATAGATTTTATGGGCTCTGTCATGGGAACCAGATTACTGATTGGCCTGATGAACTTTCTGATGTGGTTTGGCAATACCACCATCATGCTGATGGCGGCGATTATGGGAATCAGTCCGGATATCTTTGAGGCCTCAGAACTGGATGGATGTAACCGTACGCAGAAATTCTTTTATGTGACCCTTCCGCTAATCCGCCCGATCCTGGCTTACACATTGATTATTTCTATCATCGGCGGCCTGCAGATGTTTGATGTTCCGCAGATTTTAACCAATGGACAGGGAACCCCGGACCGTACCTCTATGACGCTGATTATGTTTTTGAACAGTCATTTAAAGAGTAAGAACTACGGCATGGCAGGTGCATTATCGGTGTATTTATTCATCGTCAGCGCAGTCCTGTGTTTCGTGGTATACCGGATCTTAAATACCGATAAAGGACAGTAGGGAGGAGATAAGATGATGAAAGCAAAAACGTCAAGCCGTGTGGAGAGTATAGTTGCACATGCAGTACTGATTGTTCTGTCATTTATGTGCCTGTTCTTTTTCTATATTTTATTTGTGAATGCAACCCGTTCCCATGGGAATCTTCAGAAGGGATTTTCAGCAGTGCCGGGAAACTACTTATGGGAAAATTTAAGCAACGTAATCCATGACGGAACCTTTCCGATGTTTCGGGGAATCCTAAACAGTCTGATTGTTTCCAGCTGTTCCGCAGCAATCTGTACTTATTTTTCAGCGCTGACGGCACATGGACTGTATTCTTATAATTTTAAATTCAAGAAAGCAGCCTTTACTTTTATCATGGCGATCCTGGTTATGCCGACACAGGTTACGGCTATGGGATTTTTACGGCTGGTCACCAGTATGGGGCTGTACGATTCCCTGCTCCCGCTGATCATCCCGTCGGTTGCATCGCCTGCGGTATTTTATTTTATGTACAGCTATTTGCAGTCGGCTCTTCCCTTATCGCTGGTGGAGGCTGCAAGAATCGACGGATTAGGAGAATTTCAGACCTTTAACCGGATTGTACTTCCCATCATGAAACCGGCGGTCGCAGTACAGGCTATCTTTTCCTTCGTGGGTTCCTGGAACAACTATTTTGTTCCTGCACTGGTGATCCAGTCCAAGGATAAGATGACAGTGCCAATCCTGATTGCAACCCTGCGCGGCGCAGATTATATGAATTTTGATATGGGGAAGATTTATATGATGATCACAGCGGCGATCGTTCCAATCATCCTGGTCTATTTGCTTTTATCAAAATATATCATCGCAGGAGTAACGCTTGGCGGCGTTAAGGAATAGTAGTCTGATGAATATAGAAAGCAGGGAAGGAGAACCTATGGCAACAGGAAACTATGGACATAGCGGCACGCAAAATCCACAGCCTTCTAACCGGGAACTGGAACATGGAAGACTGGCGAGGTATGCAGCAGCAGAGGGGATTGTTCTGCTGAAAAATGACGGAGTGCTTCCACTAAAAGCATCCATGCCCATTGCATTGCTGGGCGGTGGCGCTGACAAGACGGTCAAGGGCGGAATCGGTTCAGGCGATGTGAACAACCGGGAGAATATCTCAATCTACAGAGGATTAAAAGAAGCAGGTGTGCCAATCACCAGTGAAGGGTGGCTGTCAGATTATCAGGCGGGTTATGCAGATGCAAGGAATCAATGGAAGCAGAAGGTGTTAGAAGAGGTGAAACAGGTGGAAAATCCTTTTGATGCCTACGCAGCAAATCCTTTTGCATTACCAGAGGGGCGAAAGATTACGACAGATGATGTAAGGGGCGCCTTTGCAGCAGTCTATGTAATCAGCCGTATTTCAGGAGAGGGGAAAGACCGCAGGAAAGAAGAAGGGGATTATTATTTAAGCAGGAGGGAAGCAGAGGATATCCATTTCCTTGACCAGCAGGGAATTCCGATCATCCTTATCCTGAATGCCGGTGGGCCTGTGGAACTGACTGCCTTGCTGCAGAAGACCGAACATATCAGAGCAATTTTATATATTTCCCAGCCAGGTCAGGAGGGCGGCCATGCAGTTGCCGATATCCTACTTGGTCAGGCAGTGCCTGGGGGAAGGCTGACTGCGACGTGGGCAAAACAGTATGAGGATTATCCTTCTGGCGAAAGCTACAGTTATTTGAACGGGAATTTAGAGACAGAGGAGTATAGGGAGGGAATCTATGTGGGGTACCGGTATTTTGACAGTTTCGGAGTAGAACCCTTATTCCCCTTTGGATACGGACTTTCCTATACCTCGTTTGCTATGAACTTTGATGGTCTTCAGACAACAGAGGCGGGATTTGAAGTTGATATTACAGTAGAGAATACAGGAGACTGCTATGAAGGAAGGGAAGTGGTGCAGATCTATGTGACACTACCGCAGACAGGAGGCGCAAAAGAATCCTGCAGGCTTGCGGGCTTTGCAAAGACAGATTCTTTGAAACCGGGAGATATGCAGAGACTTACAGTTGCCATAGAACAGAAACAGATAGCCAGCTTCGTAGAAGCGATGCAGGCATGGCACATAGCAAAAGGTGCATATGGAGTGTGGATCGGGAGTCATGTCGGATCTCTGCGGCTGGCAGCGGTGCTTACGGTTTCAGAGCAGGTGATACTGGAACGAACTGGAGTGGTATGTCCTCTAAAAACCAGATTAGAAGAACTTGGCGTATCTGAACTGGCTGAACAAAAGGCAGAAGAATGGATGGCGATGGCAAAAGAACAGCAAATTCCTGAAATTCAGTTTGTACCCCGGGAAGAAGAAAAGAGACGGTATCCTGCACAGCTTGCCAAAGAACAGCCGGTTGAGGAACTGATACCTCTTTTGTACGGAAACATCACCCAGGGGGCCAGTACCCTTGGCTCCGCCGGAATCCGCGTGCCGGGTTCCGCAGGAGAGACAACAGAAGTACTGGAAGAAACATATGGAATCCGTTCGCTGATTATGGCAGACGGTCCGGCGGGACTTCGTTTACGGCAGAGTTATGAAGTGGATCGAAAGACAGGCCAGATCTATAGCGGCGGAGTTTTGCACTCGCTGGAAAACGGTTTTCTGGAAGAACCGGAAAATCATGAGGATGCAGATACTTATTATCAGTATTGTACGGCGTTTCCGGTGGGAACTGCGCTGGCACAGACGTGGGATACGAAGCTGATGGAAAAAATTGGTGAAGCCATAGCAGTGGAGATGGAGGAATTTCATGTAGATCTCTGGCTGGCACCGGGAATCAATATTCAAAGAAACCCATTATGCGGGCGTAATTTCGAATATTATTCTGAAGATCCGCTGTTGTCGGGAATCATGGCGGCAGCCATAACCCTGGGGGTACAAAGAAGCGGCAGATGTGGTGTGACAATCAAACATTTTGCCTGTAACAATCAGGAGGATAACCGGATGGGAGTCGATGTCTGTGTTTCCCAACGGGCGCTTAGGGAAATCTATCTCCGTGGATTTGAAATCGCAGTAAAGAAAGGCGCACCGTTATCCATGATGTCTTCTTACAATCTAATCAATGGTGTTCATGCCGCCAACAACCGGGATATCTGTACTATGGTTGCACGGGAAGAGTGGGGATTTGACGGAGTGATGATGTCTGACTGGAACACGACGGTTCCTGAAGATGGAAGTGTACCATGGAAATGCGCAGCAGCCGGAAATGATATCATCATGCCTGGAAATCTTCAGGATGGTGACAATATCCGCGAGGCATATGCACAGGGGAAACTAACAGAGGAGGCAATACGAAGCTGTGCGGGGCGTGTGCTTGCACTAATCCGCAGACTGGAGAATATGCAGTGAGGCAGCTACCTCTAAAACGGATACGGTTTATTTCTATTTCAGAAAGGGGCAGAAGCAGTCTTGCCGCCAGACAGGTGCCTGGATTTGCAGAGTGGCCGAATCCGCAGATGGGGGTATGGGGCGCTGTGCGTACGGGACAGTCTGCCAATATAGCTTCTTTTTGTAAAACACACTTTATTCAACACTTCAAGCGTTGAATAAAGTGTGTTTTATGCTGTTGATTAAAATGGAGGCATTGAATGATACTACAGTAGCAGCGTTAAAGTGAGTGAAATCAGTAAAAAGATTGGGGTTGGAACCACTACAATTACGAAACGAATACGTAGGTTAAGGGAACAGGGAATGATTGAGAGAGCAGGCTCTAAGAAAGATGGACGGTGGATGGTCAATGGATAGAGAAAAAGGAGAGGAGTACAAGTTGCTGAATGAATTATTTACAAGGATGCAATATGAGCAGACGGTTCTGATGTTTGGCAATGGAGAGTCCAGAGGAGCAGATGTTGTAAAAAACTGGATGCGAAATAGAACGACATTGGAGTTTTTGGGTACGTGGGAACGGATTTATAATCCTGCTTTTAAAGTGGTCGAATTCGACCACTTTAAAAGCGAAGCAGGTTTACATACATTTGTATTAAGTGTTTCGGAATGGATTGAAAAGACAGAAGCGATAGGATTGTTTGTGAAACGTGGAAAATATGGAGGGACGTATGCACATAAAGATATTGCATTTGAATTTGCTTCAGCGATCAGCCCTGTTTTTAAACGATATTTGATTAAAGAATTTCAAAGACTGAAAGAAGCGGAGAATGATGCAAAGAAAATTGAATGGGATGCAAAAAGATTTCTGTCTAAAAATAATAATTTAATTCAAACAGATGCAGTTAAAAATTATCTGATTCAGCCAGGAAATTATAAAGAAAATCTGGAGTGGCTGGCATATGCAGAGGAAGCGGATATTTTGAATGTTGCGTTATTCGGATTTACCGAAAAAGCATGGCGGGAGGAAAATCCTGAACTGGCGAAAAAGAATAATGTGAGAGATTTTGCTTCCATTAATGAACTTACAGTTTTATCCAACTTGGAAACACATAATGCACAAATGATTCGTGAGGGTAGAAATAAGGCAGAAAGATTTCAGATCTTAAAAGAAATTGCGGAGTATCAGTTGAATGTTCTTAATGCGGCAGAACAGATAAAACTGATTGAGTGAAAAGCGATATATTAATATGACATTCAAATACTAACTTTGCCCTGCTTAACACTAACTTATCATAAACCCTACGAAGTTATGCTGGTTTGCAGACCTGGAGCCTTGAAAAAGGCTCCAAAACTTTGTGACATTAACTTGATATCAGGGAGTCTGCCCATATGAAATATTCATATATTGTGATATAATATGGACATTAGGTACATGTTTACAGACAAGACATGGGATTCTGACGCGAAAAATGAAATTTTTGTAGTAAAATGGGAGACTTAACAATATAATAGTAAAGATAGGGAGTGGGAGGATGAATATCAGGGAGTCACTGGAAGAATTGGAAGAGCAGTATATGAGTCCCTATGCGTCCCTGAGCAGCAGGACAAGGGGGAGGGACAAGCCGGAGCCTCTGTGCGACATGAGGCCTGAATACCAGCGTGACAGGGACCGTATCCTGCACTCCAAAGCCTTCAGGCGTTTAAAGCACAAGACCCAGGTGTTCCTGGCGCCGGAGGGCGACCATTACCGGACCAGGCTGACCCATACCCTGGAGGTATCCCAGATTGCCAGGACCATTGCCAAGACCCTGCGGCTGAATGAAAGCCTGACCGAGGCCATTGCCCTGGGCCACGACTTAGGGCACACCCCCTTTGGCCATTCCGGGGAATACATACTGAATAAGATCTGTGAGGATGGGTTTGCGCATTATAAGCAGAGCGTGCGCATCGTGGAGGTGCTGGAAAAGGATGGGAAGGGCCTGAACCTGACGTGGGAAGTAAGGGACGGGATCCTGAACCACAGGACCTCGGGGCACCCCTCCACCCTGGAGGGCGCCATTGTCCGGCTGTCGGATAAGATTGCCTATATTAACCATGACATTGACGATGCGATCCGGGCCAGGATGTTCAAGGAGGAGGATCTGCCCTGTGAGTATACGGATGTCCTTGGGCGGAGCGTGCGTGAGCGCCTTAATACCATGATTCACGACATTATCCTGAACAGCATGGATAAACCGGAGATACGGATGTCCGAGGGCATGGAGGATGCCATGCAGGGGCTGCGCAAATGGATGTTTGATAATGTTTATAAAAATGAAATCCCCAAGGCAGAGGAGGGCAAGGCCCAGCAGATGATTACACAGCTTTATGATTATTACATGAAACACGTGGATAAGCTGCCCATGGAATATGTCCTGCTTATTGTAAACACAGGGGAGAAGAAGTCGCGGGTGGTCTGCGATTATATTGCAGGCATGAGTGATATATATGCAATTGACCAGTTTGAGGAGCTGTTCGTTCCCAAACGGTGGAACATATATTAAAGCCGCATTAAAATACAGAAGGGAGATTCATACATGTACTATCCAGATGAAGTCATAGAAGAAGTGAGAATGAAGAACGACATCGTGGATGTGATTTCAGGATATGTAAAGCTTCAGAAAAAAGGCGCCAATTATTTTGGGCTCTGTCCCTTCCATAATGAGAAGTCACCATCTTTTTCCGTGTCTCCCGGCAAGCAGATGTATTATTGCTTTGGATGCGGCGCTGGTGGGAATGTGCTTACGTTTGTGATGGAATATGAAAACTATACATTCCAGGAAGCGCTGTCCCATCTGGCTGACCGGGCCGGGGTTGACCTGCCCAAGATGGAATACAGCAAGGAGGCCAGGGAGCAGGCGGAACACAGGGCCAGGCTGCTGGAAGTGAATAAACTGGCTGCCAATTATTTCTATTACCAGTTAAAACAGCCCCAGGGAAAGCTTGGATATGAGTATCTCCATGACAAAAGGGGGCTTCTGGATGATACAATCATACGTTTCGGCCTGGGTTATTCCAATAAGACCAGCGATGACCTGTACCGTTTCCTGAAGGGCAAGGGTTATGAGGACGGTTTCCTTAAGGATACCGGGCTGGTGACCCTGGAAGAGCGCGGGGGCCGGGACAAGTTCTGGAACCGTGTCATGTTCCCAATCATGGATGTGAATAACCGTGTCATTGGTTTTGGCGGCCGCGTCATGGGGGACGGGGAACCAAAATACCTGAACTCCCCTGAGACAAAGCTGTTTGACAAGAGCCGGAACCTGTACGGCCTTAATTATGCCAGGACTTCCAGGGAAGGCTTTCTTCTTATCTGTGAAGGCTACCTGGATGTGATTTCCCTTCACCAGGCAGGATTTACCAATGCGGTTGCTTCCCTGGGTACGGCATTTACCAGCCAGCACGCCAATGTGCTGAAACGCTATACGGACCAGGTCATCCTGACCTATGACAGCGATGGGGCCGGCATCAAGGCAGCCCTTCGGGCCATTCCTATCCTTAAGGAGGTGGGCATGTCCATCAAGGTGCTGAACATGAAGCCCTATAAGGACCCGGATGAGTTCATCAGGAACATGGGGGCAGAGGCCTTCCGCCAGAGGATCAAGGAGGCCAAGAACAGCTTCCTGTTCGAGGTGGATGTGTTGAGACAGGGTTACCAGATGGATGACCCGGAGCAGAAGACCAGGTTCTACCAGGAAACGGCCAAAAAGCTCCTTCAGTTTGGGGAGGCCCTGGAACGGGAGAATTACCTCCAGGCAGTTGCCAGGGAGCAGATGATCCCAGCGGATGAGCTGCGGGGCCTGGTGAACCGCATGGGCATGGGCTTTGGAATGAAATCAGGTGACAGCCTGGGCCAGGGAGGCAAGATACGCCGAAGGGCTGAGGAAGAGGACATGTATCCGGATTATGGGTACTACGAAAGCCATGACGGGCCTCCGGAGGGGTATTATGATTACGGGGAAGCAGGGCCGGAGGGCAGAGGAGGATATCAGGATGGAGGGGACGCGCGTCCCAGACGCCCCAAAAAGCCGGATAAGGAGGATGGCATCCGCCGTTCCCAGCGGCTTCTTCTCACATGGCTGATAGAAAATCCTGAGTTATTTGACAAGATTAAGGGTATCATTACAGCAGATGATTTTGTGGAGGATCTGTATCACCAGGTGGCACAGATGGTATTTGAAGGCCAGGCATCGGGAAACCTGAATCCGGCAGCCATACTCAGCCATTTCATCAATGATGAAGACCAGTACAAAGAAGTGGCTGCATTATTTAACGCAAGCCTCAAAGAGTCCTTAAACAATGAAGAACAGAAGAAGGCGTTTTCCGAAACCGTCATGAAGGTCAGGAAGAACAGCCTGGATGCGGCCAGCCGCAATGCAAAAGACATAACCCAGTTACAGGAAATCATAAAGCAGCAGGCTGCGCTTAAGAATCTGCGGATTTCGCTGGATTAACAGCATTTCATAGGAAGGATGGACCGATTATGGAAGGGACGAATGTGTTTGAGGAAAAACTGGCAGGACTGCTTGAAGAGGCAAAGAAGAAGAAAAATGTCCTGGAATATCAGGAGATTATAAGCTGCTTTGGCGCGGATCAGCCAACCAGTGACCAGATGGACCAGCTCTTTGATTTCCTGGAACAGAGCAAGGTGGATATCATCCGGATGGATTCAGCCCAGGAGCTGGACCCGGACCTGTTCATTGAAGAGGAGATTAATCTGGAAGAAGAGGAAGAGATAGATGTGGAGCATCTGGACCTCTCCGTCCCTGAGGGCGTCAGCCTGGAAGACCCGGTGCGCATGTACCTGAAGGAAATCGGCAAGATTCCCCTGCTGTCCATGGAGGAGGAGATTGAACTGGCCAAGAGCATGGAGCTGGGCAGTGAGGATGCCAGGAAGCGTCTGGCAGAATCCAACCTGCGCCTGGTGGTCAGCATTGCCAAACGCTATGTGGGGCGCGGCATGCAGTTCCTGGACCTGATACAGGAGGGAAACCTGGGATTGATTAAGGCCGTTGAAAAGTTTGACTACACCAAGGGCTATAAGTTCAGCACCTATGCCACCTGGTGGATACGTCAGGCCATTACAAGGGCAATTGCAGACCAGGCAAGGACCATCCGCATTCCCGTCCATATGGTGGAAACCATCAACCGTCTGGTGCGCACCTCGCGCCAGCTCCTCCAGGAACTGGGGCGGGAGCCTACCACCGAGGAGGTTGCGGCCAGGGCGGACCTTCCCGTGGAGCGTGTATCAGAAATCATGAAAATGGCTCAGGAGCCGGTATCCCTTGAGACGCCCATCGGCGAGGAGGAGGACAGCCATCTGGGGGATTTCATCCAGGATGACAATGTGATGGTGCCCCAGGACGCCGCTGCATTTACCCTTCTCCATGAACAGCTGATGGAGGTGCTGCTGACGCTGACGGAAAGGGAGCAGAAGGTGCTGCGGCTCAGGTTCGGCCTGGACGATGGCCGTCCAAGGACACTGGAGGAAGTGGGAAGGCAGTTTAATGTGACCAGGGAACGCATACGCCAGATAGAGGCAAAGGCCCTGCGCAAGCTGCGCCATCCCAGCAGAAGTAAAAAACTAAAGGATTATCTGGATGAATAATATGAATCAGGAAACCAATGACAATACAGACATGACAGGGATGGACAGCGCCGGTTTAAAAGGCGTGGTGCGTCTGTCCCTTCGTTTAAAGGCCGTGGCTGATTTTGTAAAGCCGGGCAGCCGCATTGCGGATATCGGTACGGACCATGGATATGTGCCCATCTATCTGGCCCAGATTGGCCGGGCAGCCGGGGCCATTGCAATGGATGTGAGGCCAGGGCCTCTTGAGCGGGCAAAGGAACACATAAGGGAATATGAAGGCTGGGCCATTCAACATGCAGGGGACAGCCGGCAGCAGGCCCCATGCGCCATTGAGGCCCGTCTGAGCGACGGCCTTAAGGAATTAAGGCCCGGTGAGGCGGACACGGTCATCATGGCCGGAATGGGAGGGGAACTGGAGATACGGATCCTGGAACAAGGACGCCACATGTGGGACAGCGTCAGCCACTGGATCCTGTCCCCCCAGTCAGATATCCACAAGGTCAGGGTGTTTCTGGCGGACAATGGCTTTGCCATTGAAGATGAGGCTATGGTAAAAGACGAGGGGAAATATTATACCATCATGGATGTGACCCGCGGCGCCATGTCCTACCTGCGTCCCATATGGTACCGGTATGGGAAGGTCCTTCTGGACAGGAAGGATGGCATACTGAAGGAATATCTGGAGAAGGAGCAGGCCAGGGTACAGGGAATCCTGGAACATTTTGGGGCACAGGAGCCTGAAGTGCCGAAGGAGATGGACCAGGCCTGGGACGATGTTCGGGAGGTGGACAGGATTCAGGCCCGGGACCAGGCAGGGATAATGGCACGGACAGCGCTCCCCATGACAGAAGCGCAGGCCAGGGCCAGGACCGCCCTTATGGAAGAACTGGGATGGATAAAGGAGGCACAGGATGAAATGCAGTGAAATCATAGAGGTATTGGGCAGGCTGGCGCCGGAGGGGTGTGCGTGTGAATGGGACAATCCAGGGCTTCTGGCCGGAAGGAGCGGCAAAGAGGTCAGGAACATCTATATTGCCCTGGATGCCACGGACCAGGTGGTGGAAGCAGCCATAGGAGTGGGCGCGGACATGCTGCTGACCCACCATCCCCTGATTTTTAAGGCAATCAAGAAGGTAAATGACCAGGATTTCATTACCAGAAGGCTGGTAAAGCTGATTCAGGCTGATATTTCCTACTATGCCATGCACACCAATTTTGATGCGGCCCCTGGCTGCATGGCCGACCTGGCCGCAGAGCGCCTGGGCCTTACGGAATGCGTGCCCCTGGAAGCAATGGGCGAGATGGAGGGAAGCCAGGGCCTGGTGCCTTACGGAATCGGAAAGACCGGATATCTCAGGGAACCGGTGACAGTGCGCTGTCTGGCCCGTAAGGTGAAGGAGTCCTTTGGACTTCCTTTTGCAGTGGTCTATGGACAGGAACTGCTGGATACGGAGATAAACAAGGTTTCTGTGTGCCCAGGCGCCGGGGGCAGCGAGATAGAGGGGGCAATCGCCTCCGGTTCCCAGGTGCTGGTCACAGGCGATATCAGCCATCACCAGGGCATTGATGCAGCTGCAAGGAATATGGCGGTAATCGACGGGGGCCATTATGGGCTGGAGCATATATTCATACCCTATATGGCAGACTACCTGGCCGCCAGGCTGGGGGATGGCGTAAACGTAATCCAGGCCCCGCCGTCATGGCCAACGGTCATCATATAGGATATTTAGGAAACCGGAGTGGGATTGTCTGAATAAGAAATAGGAGGTAAAAGCCTTTGGTTCAAGTTAAGGTAAACGGTTTTGCCCGGGAATACCCGGAGGGGACCACATGGTTGGAAGTGGCTGAGGAATATCAGTACCAATACGAGGATGACATCCTTCTGGTCCGTGTGAACGGAAAGCTCCAGGAGCTCCACAAGCATGTAAAAGACTGTGAGCTTACTTTCATCACTGCCAGGGATAAGCCTGGAATGACCACCTATCAGAGAAGCGCCTGCCTGATTATGCTGAAGGCATTCTATGCGGTTGCAGGCGCAGAGAATATAGAGAAGATTGTCATTGACTTTTCACTTGGAAAGGGATTTTTTGTGGAGGCCAGGGGCAGCTTTGTGCTGGACAATGACCTTCTCATTAAGGTGAAGGATAAGATGGCCGAGTATGTGGCACAGCAGATACCCATCATGAAACGCAGTGTGTCCACGGATGATGCGGTTGAACTGTTCCACCGCCACAGGATGTTTGACAAGGAGCGTCTGTTCCATTACCGCAGGGTATCCAGGGTCAATATCTACAGCATTGACGGCTTTGAGGACTACTACTACGGATACATGGTCCAGAATACGGGATATATCCGGTATTTTGACCTGGTTCCTTATCACTATGGATTCGTGCTGCTGCTGCCCTCCAAGGCAGAGCCAAAGGTGGTGCCCAGGTTTGAACCCATGGATAAGCTGTTCGCAACCCTGACAGAGTCCACCCAGTGGGGGAGAAGGCTGGACCTGGAAACAGTGGGCGCGCTCAATGATAAGATTTCAAAGGGGGAGATGTCCCATCTGATCCTGGTCCAGGAAGCGCTTCAGGAAAAGAAGATTGCTGAGATAGCGGCGCAGATTGCATCCAGGCGCAATGCCAAATTCGTCATGATTGCAGGTCCGTCCTCCTCAGGCAAGACCACATTTTCACACAGGCTTTCCGTGCAGCTGGAAGCAATCGGGCTTAAGCCCCATCCCATTGCAGTGGACAATTACTTTGTGAACAGGGTGAACAGTCCGAGGGATGAGCAGGGCAATTATAATTATGAGGTGCTGGAATGCCTGGACATTGCCTTGTTTAACCAGAACATGATGGACCTTCTGGATGGAAAACGGGTAGAAATGCCCTATTATAATTTCAAGAAAGGCGTCAGGGAGTATAAGGGCAATTTCCTGCAGCTGGGGCCGGAGGATATCCTGGTGATTGAAGGCATCCACTGTCTCAATGACAGGCTGTCCCATTCCCTGCCAAAGGAGAGCAAGTTCAAGATATACATCAGTGCCTTAACCCAGCTGAATGTAGATGAACACAACCGGATCCCGACAACGGACGGACGTCTTATCCGCAGGATGATACGGGATGCCAGGACCAGGGGGTCATCGGCCCAGGACACCATCCGCATGTGGCCGTCCGTGCGCAAGGGTGAGGAGGAGAACATCTTCCCCTTCCAGGAGGAGGCGGATGCCATGTTCAACTCGGCCCTGGTCTATGAGTTCGCCGTGCTAAAGCAGTATGCGGAACCTTTGTTGTTCGGCATTCCCAAGGATTCCGAGGAATATCTGGAAGCAAAACGGCTGCTCAAGTTCCTGGATTATTTTATCGGCGTCAGCAGCGAGGATATACCAAAGAACTCAATCCTGCGGGAGTTCATCGGCGGCAGCTGCCTGAACGTTTAATTGGAATAGGGGCCGGACCGCACATCTGGCGGAACGTAATTGTCAAACACGTCCGGGCTTATGGAGTGCAGCGTGGAAAATAACTGGACAAACCAGGGTTTCTATGATAAACTGTATAGGTTGTGAGTAGGGCAGATGGCCGCTGCTGCGATACCGCAAGGCCGCAGGAGAGGAAAGTCCGGGCTTCACAGGGCAGGGTGCCAGATAACGTCTGGCGGAG
>ERZ1036412.699-NODE-699-length-18920-cov-82.207527_pt1 | contig 18920 bp, 20 predicted proteins | sample MGYA00514218_ERZ1036412 | MGnify/ENA primary metagenome ERZ1036412 (study PRJEB33795, sample SAMN09464944) | human gut metagenome | host: Homo sapiens | place: USA: Stanford, California | collected 2016-11 | study: EMG produced TPA metagenomics assembly of the... | reverse complement strand
GCGGGTCAGGGACTTTCACCCGTTAGAACGTGCGCCCGCCGGGCGCACCTATAAAAGCCCCGGATACGCAAATAATCCGGGGCCTGTTCATCTACCACTTACACACCTTCTTCTCTCATCCAGACTATACTGTCGGTTCTGGAATCACACCAGATCAGCCGCCGTAGCGGGTCGCGGACTATTACCGCCGGTAGGGAATCACACCCTGCCCCGAAGAACTTTATTTAATTATAGCTGAATCATAGCACATATGAGGACGGTTGGCAATAGTCTGCATATATTTTCTGCACTTCAGTCCCGGCGTCTCAGTCCCGGTATTCTGGCTCCATCCTTTCGTCTCATCGTCTCCAGACCACCACGTCCTCAAACCCTTTTCGGGGCCTGGGTGACGGCGACTCCTCCGGATAGCCGAAGGCCACGGCTGCCACCAGCTCACCCCCGCAGTCCATCCATCCGCACAGCTCCTCATAGGCAAAGAATATATCGCAGATCCACAGACTTCCGATTCCCAAATCCGTTGCTTCCAAAAGCATATTCTCAATTGCCGCGCTGACAGACTGGATATTACAGAGCTCATAAATCCTGTCCTCGTCATTCAGGGGAGCAAACAGCCCTTTTCCCAGGGGATTCAGGACAAATATGACCACCGGCGCCTGTTCCATGATTTGGACCGTGTACTCCGCGCCTCTCAGGTGCCTGCTGCTTTCCGGCAGCATGGCTCTGCCTGACTTTTCCCTCTGGATGCCGGCCCGAAACGCCCTCAACATTTCTTCCTTTGCCTGTCCCTGGATGACCATAAATTTCCACGGCTGTCTGTTCTTGGACGAGGGAGCCTTTATCCCGCTTTCTATAATTTTACAGATAATATCATGCGGTATTTCCCTGTCTGAGAACCTGCGTATACTCCTGCGGCTGTTAATTGCGTCCATTTTCTGTCTCCTTCTTGTTGACCGGGCAGGCCAAACTCCCATGGCCGTTATTCTGCCATCCCGGTTATTCTCCCATAGCCATCCTGTAAATTTCCATCATTTCTTCCTTGCCCAGTTCCCGGATGCCCGGCAGGGTGCGCTTGCCCATGTTGGTGCACTTCTCGGCCATCTCTTCCAGGCGTTCTTCCTCCACACCAAGTTCTTTTAAGGAGGACGGCATACCCAGGCTCTTATAGAAATCCTCCGTGGCCCGGATTCCTGCCAGAGCCGTGTTCATAGGGCAGTCAAAATCCATGTCTATGTTCCACACCCGGACCGCATACCGGGCAAAGCGGTTCACATCGCCGGGGCACACAAACCTGGCCCAGGACGGCCACAGGGCTGCCAGACCTGCTCCGTGGGCAATGGACGGGTACATGCCGGAAAGCTCGTGCTCCAGCTGGTGCACCTGCATAAAGAAATCCCTCCCCGCTCCTGTCAGTCCGTTATGGGAAAGGCTGCCTCCCCACATAAGAGCGGCCCTGGCTTCATAGTTATCCGGCTCTTTATCGGCAATCCTGCCCGCCTCCACCGTGGACTTTAACAATGCCTCGGCTATGCGGTCCGTCAGTTCCGTGTCCCTGGTCCTGCTGAAATACCGCTCCAGGGTGTGCATCATGATATCCACCGTACCGCAGGCTGTCTGGTATTTGCTTACCGTACAGGTCAGCTCCGGGTTGCAGATGGAAAACAGGGGGCGGTGGGTCACGCTGTTAAAGCCACGCTTAAATCCATTTTCCTCATTTGTGATGACACAGGATGCGCTCATCTCGCTGCCGGAGGCAGAAAGCGTCAGAATGACGCCCACCGGCAATGCCCTGGCCGGCACAGCCTCCTGGCGGAAATAGGTCCACACGTCCGCATCCGGGTTTCCCGCGCCGTCCGCTATGCACTTGGCTGAGTCAATCACGCTGCCTCCTCCAACAGCAAGCACCAGGTCCACGCCCTCCCTAAGACACAGTTCTATTCCCTCTTTTGCCTTTGCCAGAGTGGGATTAGCCTGTACGCCTCCCAGCGTCACATACTGTATTCCCTCTGCCTCAAGGGCTCCTGTAACCGCGTCCAGAAGTCCGGACTTCCTTGCGCTGGCCCCTCCGAAATGCACCAGCACCTTCTTAAATCCGTATTCCTTTACAATCTTTCCTACCTGCTGATGGGTATTCTTACCAAATATCATCCTGGTTGGTGTGAAAAACTCAAAATTCTCCATTATGCAATCCTCCTCTATGCCGCTTTTATCACTGCTTTCATTATACATAAATCAGAGGGCTTTTTCCACTTAAATCTGCTGCCTGTATTTTCCTGCGCCAGCTTTCCCATTTTTCTCCGGATAAAGTAAAAAAGGGCCCCGCGGAACGTTTTCACCATCTGTTCCTGCCAGGCCCCTCCGTAGGTTCCCCGTACCAGTCTTTCCAGTGCTTCGCCCGGGAACCGGCGCCACGACATCTCCTCATGCTTTACCAGGATAGGATAATAGTATACCCCGTTGTCCGCCGCGGCCTCACAGTCTCCCGGCGCATCCCCCACCATGAGCACATGGTCCGGTACAGGATGCGCTCCCCGCCCACTTCCAGGTAAATGGTTGTCTCTGAGCCGGCGGGCATCACGGAGTATACTTCCGCTTCTATGCTGCCCTCTGCCGGTCCGTCCAGTATCTCCGCCAGCTCCGGTCTCACCCCGACCACCGCCTCAAAGCTGCCGTCGCCGGGAGCTTCCCCGGTAAAGGACTTCTTATCAAAGGTCACGGTTCCCAATACGGATTCCACGGTCATGGCATCTCCCGACACCCTGGCCTTTCCCGGAAGGAAATTCACCTTTGGATTGCCGATAAAATCAGCCACCCGCAGGGAGGCGGGGTTTTGGTACAGCTCCATGGGAGGCGCCACCTGCTCCAGTACGCCCTCAAAGAAAATGGCTACCTTGGTAGACATGGTCAGGGCCTCTGTCTGGTCATGGGTCACATAGATAATGGTGGTGCCTAACTCCTGATGGAGCCGTTTGATTTCACTTCTCATCTCAATTCTCAGCTTGGCGTCCAGGTTGGACAGCGGCTCATCTAAAAGCAGCACCTCCGGCTCCGACACAATGGCCCTGGCTATGGCCACGCGCTGCTGCTGTCCGCCGGACAGTTCCGATGGGTACCGGTCAATGAACGCCTCAATCCTCATGCGCTTTAAGGCGTTTTCCACCTTCTTTCGTATCTCCTCCTTGGGCACCTTTGCCACCTTAAGGCCAAAGGCCGCATTGTCAAATACCGTCATGTGGGGCCAAAGGGCATAGGACTGGAACACCAGGTTAAGATGGCGTTTTCCCGGTTCCTCATAAAACTTTTCAGGCGCGTTGACAATCTCCCTGTCCCCCATGTACATATACCCTTTCTGGGGTTTCTCCAGGCCGGCCACCACGCGCAGGGTGGTGGTCTTGCCGCAGCCTGACGGTCCTAACAGGGTCATAAACTCCCCGTCCTCAATCACCAGGCTGATGTCCTTTAACACATGGTTCTTGCCATAATATTTATTGATTCCTCTTAATTCAATTCTGCTCATCTTTCATATCCTCCCGCATTAAAAGCCCTTGGTGATGTCCGCGTCCGTAAAGGTATTTGCAAACCAGTAGACGAAGAATACCAGCACAAACATAACGATGGTCACTGCACTGGACAGCTGAATCAGATTTTCCGCCGAATAGGCGTACGCCATATAGGGCAGCGTCTGCTGGCTGGGCGTCATGAGTATGACTATCAGGTCCAGTTCCTTCATGATGCTGATGAATACCAGCATGAATCCGCTTATCATGCCGCCCTTTGACAGGGGGAACACAATCTTAAAGAACCTGCGCGGGAACCCCGCGTTTTCCACCTGGGCGGCTTCCTCCAGCTCCGTGCTGATCTGGAGCATATTGGACGTTCCTGCCCTGGAGGCAAAGGGCATGTTTTTCACCACCGCGATACTGCCGGCCTGCTCCTCGTCGGCGCAGACATAGGGAATCCCGCACTGGCCCGTAAGCTCATTGAGGGCCACCATGGGCACGTTGTGAATGAACTCACTCATGCTCTCCGTGCTCCTTGGACCAATGGGAAATATCAGGATTCCCTCCACCTGGTGTTCTGCCAGAAGCTTCAGATAATCCCTCTCTGCCCTCAGTTCCCGGAAGCTGTTGCACAGCAGCACCTGATACCCCCTCTTGTGAGCTGCGTCCGACGCCTTCACCATGAGTTCGGAGTAAAAAGGACTCATGATATCCGGCATGATGATGCCTATGGTCTGGGTCCTGCGCTTTACAAGACTCCTGGCCAATCCGTTGGGGGTGTAGGAGAGCCGTTCACATACCCGCAATATCCGGCTGCGTTTTTTCCCGCTGATGCCGTCCATCCCGTTTAACGCCCTGGATACAGAGGCGATGAATACCCCTGCCTCTCTTGCAATATCTTTGATTATTACTTGTTTCATATTAGGCCTTCTCCCCATTTCTCCGTTTTAAAGAATGGTTTTCGTAAAATTTACGGCCGTATACGTTTACGGCCAATAGAAGATAATTTTTCTTTTGTACAAATTGCCCCCTCTCCCCTCATTCATGCATAAAGCACCTTGGGCAGACATAAGATTACTCCAGGACCCATATTTCCCGAAAGGGTGTCAGGAGGCGGTTATATTATGAGATTCTTCCGAATGCTCCGGGAGCATTTACATATCAGTGCAAAGACAGTGATTTACGGGGAAATGCTGGTACTAAGCCTGCTGTGTCTCAGCATATTCCTTTTTAAAACAGATCCGGGCCAGGCAGTCATAAGCCAGGCATCCAGGCTGGCCGGATACATGAATCCCCTGGAAAACACGGACAGCGCGGACCCGGACAATACAGAGACAGATAAGAAAGCGGATAAAAATAAGGATTATATCAAATGGGTGGACTTTGGTGTCACCTCAGAGGCAATGAACCAGGCATTCCGCCTTGACGTGGACACATGCCGATCTGACATCCATCTGAACTGGGTGGATTTACTGGCCTATCTGGGTACCCGTTACGGCGGAGACTTTTCCAAATATAAGCCGGAACACATGACCGCGATGGCTGAAAAGCTGAAAAACGGCGAAACCACCATGGAAGAATTGACAAAAGACATGAAGTATTACTCGTATTACCGCCAGGCTTACGGGGCTGTATTAGACGGCATGGTAGGCCAGTTTGAGGCAGAGATACCGGCAAGCGAGGCCCCTGCCGCTTATCTTCCCTCAGGCGTGGCAGGGGGAGCCCCCGGAGATCCCGCCACGGTCTGGGTGACAAAATACGGACTCAAGGCATTTTCCCCCATCGCCAAAGGATTTCCCTACAGTGATTTTGACGACTTCGGCGTGGCCCGCAGCTATGGCTTCAAGCGCCAGCACCTGGGCCACGACATGATGGGCCAGGTGGGGACTCCGGTGGTTGCCGTGGAATCCGGCTATGTGGAAGCCCTGGGCTGGAACCAGTATGGCGGATGGAGGCTGGGAATACGCAGCTTTGACCACAAACGCTACTACTATTACGCCCATCTGCGCAAGAATTACCCCTACCAGTCCGGCCTGGAGGTGGGCAGCGTGGTGCAGGCCGGGGATGTCATAGGCTATCTGGGGCGCACCGGTTACAGCCGCACGGAGAACACCAACAACATCGACGACCCCCATCTCCACTTTGGCCTGGAACTTATATTCGATGAATCCCAAAAGGACAGCAACAATGAAATCTGGGTCAGCTGTTATGAACTGGTAAAATTCCTGAATCTGAACCGCTGCGAGACGGTGAAGGTGGAGGGCACTAAGGAATGGAAGCGAGTGTACGGCATCAAGGACCCGTCGGTACCGGCTCAGCCGGCTACGCCGTCCCAGCCCACAGAGCCGCCCCAATCATAAACATTCTGCGATACCCCCATATGGTTCGGACTCGTCCTCAACCACCTCGGCAGCAACAATCAGGTCATTCACCGGGGACATATCCACAAACACCTGCATCTTGGCAGCACGGAAGGAGGTGTACACAACCATGCACTGGGGTATGATGGAGGTGGCTGCCAGCAGATAGATAAACAGGTGGATGAAAAAGCCTTTGATTCCATAGGCCTCCTTGGGCTGTATCGGCCTCATGGAGCTCATGGTAAAGGACTTGGTATTCACATACCATTTCTGAAGCAGGAACACGGTGGCGGTGACTACCACCATGATAGTCGCCATACATGCCGCAAAGTTGGCGGAGCCGCCTGTCTCTCCCACGAACTCGGAGTATACCAGGGTAGGCATAACGCGGTATCCCTCGCCAATCAGGGCAGGCGTACCAAAGTCCGCCATACAGTTCATAAACACCAGCAGTGCTGCCGCTATGAGGGTAGGGGTTACAAGGGGCATGATTACGGTAAGGACCTTTTTCAGTCCCCCGCATCCCAGGCTTTCCGCCGCCTCTGACAGGGCCACGTCTATCTTTTTGAGGGCTCCCGACACATACATATAGATAAAGGGATACAGCTTAAGTGCAAATACCAACAGCATTCCTCCAAAGCCGTAAATGGACGGCATATGGATTCCCAGGCCCTTTAAAAGCTGAGTCACGGTGCCGCTTCTTCCCAGAAGCAGGATCCAGGAGTAGGCGCCGATAAAGTTGGGGCTCATCATGGAGATGATGAACAGGATTTCCAGCGCTCCTTTTCCTTTTATCTTATAGAACGACATGAAATAGGCCAGAGGCACGCCCAGTATAATGGCCGCCACTGTCACGCTGAAGGTCAGCTTAAACGAGTTGAGCAGTGCGCTCTTATAATACTTCTTTGAAAAGAACCTGGCATAGTTGTCAATGGTCCAGACCCCTGTCTCCGTGTCCTTGAAGCCGCTTAAGAAAAGACTGATGAGCGGATAGAGAAGGAACAGGGCAAACAGGGCAATGATGACCACTGTCACAAAAGTCCAGAAGTCCCACCTGATTTTCTTATTCGTCATATCTCTTCACATCCTTTATCAGACTCTGTTCCATGTCCTGGGTGAACACGTTGATTTTATTGGGGTTCGGTCTAAGGCGTATCTTTTCTCCCACCGCGAATATACGGTCCACATGGCCCAAATCCTGAGAGTACTCGATGCTTGGCTGGTCCTCCAGCACCATACCCTCTCCGAAGCGCAGAAAGTAGTTGGTATATTTGCCCAGGAAGGTCCTGCTGATGATTTCGCAATCCATGCCTTCCCGATTCAGCGAGAATTCCTCAGGGCGGACAGATACCACTACCCTTTGGCCCTCCGTCACCGTATCCACAAGATTTGGCATCTCCACATGGTATCCGCCCTCAAACACAACGGAGGGCACACCCCCTTGCTTTCTTATGGTTCCGAAAAAGAGATTGGAATGGCCGATGAAGGTGGATACAAATGCATTGCAGGGCCTTGCATAGATGTCCTGGGGACTTCCAATCTGCTGAATCACCCCCAGCTTCATGACCGCAACCCTGTCTGAAATGGCAAGGGCTTCCTCCTGGTCGTGGGTCACGTAAACAGTGGTAATGCCCACCTGCTTCTGCACATCCCGAATGGCGCTTCGCATCTCGATACGCAGCTTGGCATCCAGATTGGACAGCGGCTCATCCATGAGAAGCACCTGGGGATGGATGACAATGGCCCTGGCCAGGGCCACTCTCTGCTGCTGGCCGCCGGACAGGCGCTCCGGCAGACGGTCCTGATATTCGTCGATTTTTACCGCCTTCAGGATTTCATCCACACGCTCCTTCATGTGCTCCTTTGGCACCTTGCGGATTTTCAGGCCATATTCCACGTTCTGGCGGACCGTCAGATGGGGGAAGATGGCATAGCTCTGGAACACCATGCCGATGTTCCTTTTCTGGGCCGGAATATCGTTGATGACCTTGCCGTCAAATTTGATGCTCCCCCCTTCGATACTGTTAAACCCGGCAATCATGCGCAGCAGAGTGGTCTTGCCGCATCCGGATGGCCCCAGGAGGGTGAAGAATTCCCCATTTTTTATAAAAGCGGACAAGTCCGGTATGATAGTCATGTCCCCATATTTTTTCGCCACATTGTCGATTCCAATTGAAACACTCATACGTTTCCCCTCAATTCCTCTAAAATGAAGGGGGCTGACATATTAAGCCACGCCCCCGATATATGTACCGTTCACCTGATCTATGGATTGGTTTACTCTGTAAACAGCTCCTTGAACTCATCCAGCCATTCAGACTTGTGTGCCGCCGTGTCTGTCTCGTCATCCTGGATTACCTTAATCTGATCCATGGGAACCATGGCGTCTCCTGCCTCCACATCCTTGCGGATGGTTCTTCTGTACTGGGTATTGTTCATGAATTCCTGTACATCCTTGCTTGTGAGCCAGTCCACGAACTTCTGGGCATTTGATTCATTGGGGCAGCCCTTGATGATGTATACGCCGTCGCCTCGGAAGATAACACCTTCACTCATATAGACTGTCTTAACAGGCGCGCCTGCGCCCACATACTGCGCGGAACCCTGCTCGAAGGTAAGTCCCACGGTGTACTCTCCGTCCGCAACGCCCTTATAAACCGCGGAGGAACCGCCTAAGAGCTTTCCGTCCAACTGTGCACAGAACTGTTTTACATAGTCCCATCCATTGTCAGGATTGCCGCCGCCCATTGCATAGAGCATGTTTACCAGATGCTCGAAGGAGGAAGAAGACGCGGCCGGGTCCGCAAAGGCAATTCTGCCCTTTAATTCAGGATTCAGCAGGTCCTCATATCCTTCCATCCTGATATCGCCAATCAGGTCCGTGTTCACCATGATAACCGATGGAATGGTATCAAAGCGTGTCAGATTGCCCTCTGTATTCTTGTATTCATCATAGAACGCGTCCTCGTTGGATGTTGTGTAATCCGCAAAATACTCGCTCTTGTTCTTTACGGTTCCGATGGTTCCTGACCAGAGGATATCCGCCTGGGGATTGTCTGCTTCTGTCTGGATTCTCTTTAACGCGTCGCCGGTACCCATGGCCAGGCACTCAGCGTCAATACCGGTGTCCTCCTCAAACATGGCCAGCATGGAATCAATCATGGACTCTGTAAGGGGGCTGTAAATTATGAGCTTCTCATCCTTGGAAGCAGCTCCTCCCTCTTCCTTCTTCGCTCCGCTGTCCTCATCCTTTCCTTTCTCTGCACCGGCCTCAGCCTTGGTCGCCTGGGTATCCGCGCCTTTATCTGTGGCGGAACCTGAACCGCCTGAACAGCCAGCCAGGCTGACAGCCACTGCCGCCGCGCATAAAACCGGGATTAATCTTCTTTTTTTCATTACCTTTATCCTCCTTTAAACTTGGTTAATATGGTTTGAATACCGAATCAATGGGTTCCTGCCTCCCGGCTGCCGTTTTAACTGCCTCGATTTCACGGGTGATCCTGGAGAACTCACCTTTTTTCACATCGCCTAAGATTACCACCATATCCACTTCCCCGGCTCCGTCCGCCAGGACCCTCCGGGTTTCGTAAACCTTTGTTTCCGTGATATTATATCCCAGCGGAAAACCAATGACCGTGCACACATTCGGCTTGTCCCCATAAGCATTTGATACCCGCTTAACATAGCCGGGAGGGATACAGACCGAAGCCGTGCGGTTTTCAATGGCTTCCTCACAGAGTGTCTGTATCTCATCCCGGGTTGAGACTGCCTTTAACAGCGTATGGCCCGCATGGACCAAAATCTCTTCCTTTGTCATCCCCCTGTCCTTTTTGTCTGCAATTTCATTATATCTTCTCATTGTCGCCTGAACCATCCGAAATCCTGGCAAATTATCCAATATTCTGAACCCATTTTATATTTTTCTGTATATTGTAGATAATTTACACGTTAAACGGTCCATTGAATTTTTCTGATGGAATTTACTCTGAAATGTGATAGGATATATACAGAACCTGATTTTATTGCAGTCAGGCAGCAGCTGACAAATCCAGGCAGTTCACAGGCCCGGACAGCAACTCCCACTGGCAGAAATGGAGGCATCTATGTTCGGAATAAAGAAAAAGACAGAAGTGTTCATGACCAACGACCTGGAATTATACACCACCGTACATCAGGCCCTGAAGGCCGCACAGATTCCCTGCGAAGTAAAGATTGTCAATACCGGTACCCAGAACAGGCGGACCGGCACACTTATGGGCAGGGTGGGCGAACGGCCTGAGCTGGAAATCCAGTACTATATCTATACGCCCCGGGAATATGCGGAGAGGGCGAAGTATGTGATTGATGAATATAGGAAGAGTTTGTCCCGGTAAGGATGTCTGAATATTCATCTCTTTCGAAGCATAATCCATCATTAAATACAATCGTTTCACGGAAAAGCTCAGTTACTGCTACATAAAAAAAGCGCGGACAAATATTCAATCTGCGCTTTTAACTATTGGACTTTATTTTCCAAATTATTACAAACTATTTTCAAAGGCCAGCAGCCGTTCCACATCCTCCACAATCCCCTGGCAGTCATCCGCTGTCTCCATGCCGTACTCCACTACCAGGTCAGCCTGAGGGGTATATTCCCTGGCCCATGTCATAAAGATTTCAAAATCCAGGGTTCCGTCTCCAATCCGCCTGTGGCTGTCGTGAACTCCGTCATTATTGTGAAGATGGTATGCCAGAATCTGCCCCTTGAGGCGCTCCATAACGCCGCGCAGGTCCCAGCCATTGGCATGGGCATGGCCGATGTCGATGAGCACCGGGTACTTTTCTGTCCCGCACAGGGAGACAAACTCATTCTCATCTAACAGCATATTGTTCCGGTCCATGACCCCTGCATTCTCCACTGCCACCGGTATTCCCAAGGGACGAAACAGTTCCTCCACTCTGCGGTAATTCACGCAGGAATCCCTGAGCATCCTCTCCTTATCCCTGACTACACAGTTGTTGTGATGAAAAACCATATAGCGGCTGTTAAGTTTCTCTGAATAATGAAGGGTCTGCTCCACCAGCTCCATGGTATACTCATACTCCGGGGTTCCCTGGGGCGCCGAGTGCTCCGCCTTGTAATAGGGGCCGTGAAAGCTGATGAGAACACGGCTTAAAATGTCCGTGCTCTCCTCAAGAAGAGGGGCAAATATCTGCTGGTGGAACATGGGAAATACTTCCACCCCCACCTGTCCCCTCCATTTTTCCACATAGGGCAGAACTCTCTTAAACTCCTCCGCCTTATACATATTGGTACTGATGAGCAAAGCCATTGTCGTTCTCTCCCTTCTTTTTGGAGACCTTTGGGAGTATATGCGGCTCCTTGGCGGCCCTCAGCTGTTCAGGATAGCCCAGGGATACCTGGGTGGTCCTGTCAAAGAGATGGATTCTGTCAAAATCCGGCTGGATGTATACGTTCTCTCCCGGAGCAGGGATATCGCCCTCGCTCACAGCGATAAACTCCATATTGTCCACCTGCACGTATACGCCGTACCGGTTGCCGTAATCCTCCACGTACTTGACGGTTCCTTCCAGGGTATTGTCCTGGTGCCTGCGTAATAAAACCATGTGCTCCGGACGGATTCCCAGGAACAGGCGGCCGGACTCGTTGCGTGAGGCCAATCCGGACCACATGTCCGGCAGCCAGATCACCTGTCTTCCAATCACCAGCGTTCCCTTGGTGTAGGATGCCTCCACAATATTCATGGAGGGGGAGCCGATGAATTTTGCGGTAAATACATTGGCCGGACGGTTGTATACATTGGAAGGGGTGTCAAGCATCTGCATTTTCCCCTCGTGCATCAGTGCTATGCGCTGTCCCACGGTCATTGCCTCAATTTGGTCATGGGTTACATAAATAAGGGTCTGGTGGTACATCTCATGGATTTTCACCAGCTCCTTCCTGGCCCGCAGCCTCAGCTGGGCGTCCAGGTTGGAAAGGGGTTCGTCCAAAAGAAAATAATCCGAGCGCTTCACCACTGCCCTGGCCAGCGCGACCCTCTGGCGCTGGCCGCCGGAGAGGTCCTTAGGCCTGCGATCCTCCAGTCCCTTCAGGTCCAGCATATCCAGGACCTCCGAAAGTCTGGTCTTTATCTCCGCCGGATCCATCTTGTGGGCCTTTAAGCCGTAAATGATATTATTTTGCACCGTCATATGAGGAAACAGGGCATAGTTCTGAAATACCATGGACACATTCCTCTCCCCGCAGGGAACATCGTTTACCAGACGGCCGTCCATATAGAGATTTCCCCCGCTGAGCTTCTCCAGGCCCGCAATCATCCGCAGGGTGGTGGATTTGCCGCAGCCGGAAGGTCCCAACAGAATCAGGCGCTCTCCTTCCCTGATTTCCATATTCAAATCCTTTACGATTACATTTTTGTCATAAGCCTTTACTACATGGTCAAATACTATGTTTTTCATTTATTTCTCCTTATTTGATTCCTTCGACCGTGAATTTTCAGACACGCTCTAACCCTTGATGCCCGACATGGCAAAGGTATTTATGATGTAGCGCTGGAACAGGATATACAATGCCAGCGGAATCATCATGGTCATGACGGAAACAGCCATTGCTATGGTAAATTCCGTCCCTCCCTCCGCGCTTATGTACATCTGCAGGGCCAGGGACAGGGTGTAATTCTCCTTGCTTTTCAGTATAAGAACCGGCCACACGTACTCGTTCCAGGAATTGATGAAAAAGATAATTCCCGTGGAAATGATGGAGGGCCGAACTAACGGGACGATGATATCCCTCATAATTTTCAGATTCTTCACATTCTCCATCCTGGCAGCCTCGATAAGAGCTCTGGGGATTCCCCGCATGGACTGGCGCAGCAGAAAGATTCCCAGCACATCGGCCAGCTGGGGCAGGGCCACGCCCCATATCTTGTCGCTGAGTCCGATTTTGGAAATCATCAGATAGTTGGGAATCATGGTAACGGTAAATGGTATGAACATAGTGGCCAGCATGATAAAATACAGGATTCCCTTGCCCCCGAAATCAAAATATACAAAGGAATATGCCGCAAACAGGCTGGTAACGGTCTTAAAAATGGTTACAGTGGCAGCAATCAAAAAGGTATTCATGGTAATCCTTAAAAAGGGCAGCTTGCTGAATACATGGATGTAATTCTGCACCGTGGGTCTTGCCGGGATAATCTGAAACACCGTATTGAAGGCATCCTGCATGGTCTTAAAGGAATTGGACACAGCAAAAACAATGGGCATCAGGAGAAGGAACACGGCGCACAGAAGAAGCAGGTGCCATCCCGGCTGCATTTCTTTAATTTTCATAATATACCCCCTTTTCCACAAACCGGAATTCCATCAGCAGCAGTACAATGAACAGCACCATGGTAATCACTGACACGGCTGACGAGGTGCCGGTGCGGTACAGGGTAAATGCCTCGTGATAGGACATGTATATCAGGTTGGAGCTGGCATAGTTTGGACCGCCCTGGGTCACCACCTTGATGGGTGTAAACACATACTGAAGTCCCTGTACAATGGTGGTGATAAACACGTAGATTCCGGTAGCCGAGCTCATGGGGACCACCATGTCGCGGAATATTTTCCACAGTGGAATGTTATCCAGCCTGGCCGCCTCAATGACCTCTGTGGATACCCCGGACACACCTGCCAGTATGATGATAAAATTATAGCCGAACACCTTCCAGGAGGTGATTACGCTCAGCACCGCAATGACCCAGCCCTCTGTCTTGGACCAGAAGGGAAGGGCCAGGCCAAAGTACTTTAACACAAGGGCCACCGGGCCGGAAATGGGATTCAGAATCCAGATGTACAGGATGGAACCCACCACCAGAGAGATGACGCTGGGAAGGAAAAATACAGCTTTATAAAATCCCTGTCCCCTCTTAATCACCGCTGACAGGATGAAGGAAAGGATGTAGGGCAGAACAAAATTCAGTACCAGCAGCACAAGGATATACACCACTGTATTGCCTGCAATCTTCCAGGAATTCGGATCCTTAAAAATGGCCGCATAGTTAGCCAGCCCCACAAACTTTTTCACCGGTTTCACCATATTCCACTCAAAAAAACTGAGATATACCGTATAAAACAAAGGATAAAACATGAATACCGCAAACACTGCCAGGGATGGCACAAGAAACAAATATCCCAGCAATGTCTGCCTTTTTTCTTCCTGATTCAATCTGATTTTACCTCCATAAAGGGGCAGGTACCCCCATATACTCCGGGGATACCCGCTCCAATTTATTGTAAGTGCCTCCAACCGGTTACTGTACTGCCAACAGCTGGTTGATGGCATCCTGTGTTGCCTTCATGCCCTGCTCTGCCGTCACCTGTCCGCCCAGAATCTGGTCCCTCATATCCAGGAGCATCTGCTCTGCCTGAAGACCCGCGTCTCCCGGGAACGCTGTCCACGGAACCACTCCGTCCATCTGCTCGATGGCCGCGTTCATCATCTTGTTCTCAGCCAGGAATGTCTTAAGTCCGTTCTCAGCCCCGGCCACATCCTTTCTGGGAGGCACATAACCGGTGCCCTCTGTCCAGGCTGCCATGGACTCCACGCTGTAGAGGAACTTCTCAAATTCCCATGCCGCCTTCACCTGGTCGTCGCCCTGGGCCGTAATGGCCAGGAAGCATCCGCCTGCCGGAACCATGCGCTCCTTGTCATTCCACAGAGGGGATTTTACGGTTGCAGCGTCAAACTGCGCTCCCTTCTGTACGGAAGCCCTTCTGGCAATGGTGGTGTAAAGCATGGCGCAGTTGCCGTCGATAAAGCTCTGGCAGCCTTCCTCCCAGGAGATATGTAAAGCGGTCTGGTCCTTCACCATATCAGCCATCAGCTGCATGGCTTCAATTCCATCCTCCGTAGCAAAGGCGGCCTCTTTTTTGCCTTCTGCGTTGGTGGTCAGCATCTTAGCCCCGCTGCTTTCAATCAGTCCCTGCTGAGCCCAGAAATCTGCGGGCTCCTGCATATAAAATCCGTACTTTCCGGTCTTTTCCTTAACGGTCTTTGCAAACTCGCTGACCTCCTGCCAGGTAGTTGGGCCGTCTTCCGGAAGTCCTGCCTCTCTTAAGATATCCTTGTTGATGTAGAGAACCGGATTACTCAAAGAATACGGGATGCCCACCTGTGAACCCTCGCTGTTTACAGCCAGCTCAAGGACATTGGGCAGGAATTTGTCCTGAAGGAAACCGGCTTCCTCCTTGTCAAACTTGTCAATGGCTTCCTGAGGAGACACATAGGAAAAGTTATTGGAGAAATAGTCTAAGAACGCCCAGCCAATCTGCACCAGAGCCGGAGAATTGCCGGCTGCCGCTTCTGCCTGAAGGTTCTGCATCAGCCCCTTATACATGTCCGGATTGTACTTTGCCACTACCTGGATATGATCGTTGCTTTCGTTAAACTGCTTAACCAGCTCGTCTACCACCAATCCTCCCTGTGTTTCCGCGTTGCAGTGCCAGTATTCGATTACTGTTTTTCCTCCGGAGGAGCTGTTTCCTTCCGCCTTTGTTTCTGTATTGGTTTCTGTGTTGGCCTTTGCCCCGCTTCCTGTCTGGTTTACCGCCGCCACGCTGGTCTGGGCATTGGATGCGCCCGTATTATCCTGGACTCCGCTTCCCGCCGCAGCCGCACCGCAGCCGGATAGTACAGCCATTGAAGCTGCCATGGCCAATGCCATCAAAGATTTTACACTTCTTCTCATTACTCCATTTCCTCCTAATCATTCCGTGGTATGTTCTTATCTTAAAGATTGAATGTAAATTCCGGAAGATGAAATCTGTAAAATCTTTGCAAGAAATTGGGAAAAAAAATAAAGCACGGACCCAATCCTTTGTCCGTGCTTTAATCCGTAAATCTGCCATATCAATTAATCCGCCCGCCGTACAGGCAGGCCTGAAATACCTGAATCCGCTCTATCCTTCTACAGTGTAACTCCCTTCTTAAAGATAGCCAAATCATGAAAGCCAGCTTCCTCTGGCCCAGAAGCTCCATGGCAGCCTACATTTCATACTCACAGTCCTGGCATTGCAGGAATTTCACCCGTTCCGGGTCATACTCCCCGATATAGTCCATCAGAACCGGTATATTGCAGTTTTCACAGCCCAGTCCCAGGACCAGCACACCGCCCGCGTTGGGATGATGGATGATGTCAGCCAGCACCTTCCTGGTATTCTCCTGGTCCTCTCCCATCTGGGAGCATCCGTATGGATGGGCAAATGCAACTCCATTGTGGCCACTGAATTCACGCAGCCTACCGTGGGAAGAATCCACAACTCGTTGCGCACTCCTCAGCACATCTCCCAGGGCAGTGCGTACATTATGGATATGCACCCAGTCCCCGGGCCGGATCTGCCGGGAGGCATATCCGATACGGCAGCCGTATTTGATGACAGGCGCGCCCTCCGGCATTTGGCAGACGGCAAACTTGTGTCCCTGGGGGATATCCTCCTTTCAGTCCACCGTATTTTGTTCCGTCTCAACCGTACTTCCTTTAGACAGCGGCTTAAATGCCACCGCCACCGTATGACAAAGCCCCGGAGAAATCCGCCTTCTCCAAATTGGATGACGGTTTCCTTTATATGTTTATCCATAGTCCTGAACCTCCGTCTGATCGATTCAGTCATCATTCCCTGCGGCTGAATCTGCTATAATTGTATATTATTATATTTTAATAGAACAGATTGACCAGCACTGTGGTAAATCCTGGAATCCAGGTCAGGAGCATTAAGTTAATAAGCAGTAAGAAGTAAAAAGGAACTGCCTCCCGGATAAATGCCGCTGTTTTACACTTGGTAATACTGCAGGTAACAAACATCAAGGTTCCCATCGGCGGCGACAGGGCTCCGATGGCATTGTTAAAGATATAGACCATAGCAAACTGAATCTCATTGATACCGTAGGATTTTGCTATCGGCGCAAGCAATGGAACCAGAATGATCATAGAGGCATTCCCTTCAATAAACATCCCGACAATCAGTAGAAAAATATTCAATACAAGAAGGAATACATACTTATTGTTAATCGTTGCCATCATCCACTCTGTCAGCTGCTGTGGGATCTTCTCTTTTGTCAGAACCCAGGAGAATACACTGGCTGCCGATACAATCAACATAATCGAGGCGGTGGTGGTTACTGTTTCCTTCATTCCCTGGACAATGTCTTTCATATGCATTTCTTTGTATATGATACCTAAAAACATTGCATAGATAATTGCCACTGCACCGGCCTCTGTTGCGGTGAAAATACCAAGACGGATTCCCCCGATTATGATAATCGGAAGGCAGAGGGGCAAAATCGCCGGTTTAAAGGCTTTCCAGAACTTCGGCCAGGTGATCTTTTCCGTAGTCAGATTTCCATATCCTCGCTTTTTGGAGATAAATCCGACCAGAATCATCATGGTGAAGCAGAGGAGTGCTCCTACCCCTAAACCGGATATAAACAGTTTTCCAATGGACACGTCAGCGATGCATCCATAAAGTATCATGGCGATTCCCGGAGGAATCAGGGGGGTAATCATGGAAGATGCTGCCGTTACCACGCTGGAGAATTCTTTTGAGAAACCTTTTTTCTCCATCTCCGGAACCAACATCTTCGCTTCCATAGCGGCATCCGCAATATTGGAACCGGAAAGGCCTCCCATGATGGTGGACAGCAGCACGTTAACCTGTGCCAGGCCACCCGGAAGATGTCCGGTGACAACCTCACAGAAATCCATAATTCTTTTGGTAACGCCTGTGTAATTCATAAATATCCCCGCACACACAAAAAACGGAATGGCCAGAAGGGATATTTTTTCTGTTCCAATACTCGTCTGCTGGGCAAATACGATAGGATTTACCCCTTGATTCATCACAAAATACACCATAGCTCCGCCGAGTACGGCGATGTACACCGGAACCTTCAGAAATAAAAGTACCAGCATGATAATAGATGCCAACAATAAAATATCACTCATTATCTGATGCCGCCTCCTTTGCCTCTGATTTAACGCCGGTTATAATACTGTAGAAGTAACTGATAACCATCAGCACATAAGATAACGGAGCAATTCCGTATATCAAGGCATACGGTATCTTAATCATGCTGGTAGAACGGCCGCTTTTCAAAAACATCTGGATGAAACCAAGGCTCTGATAGAATAAATATCCCAGCACCGCTACGACAACAATGGAGAGCAACACTTCCATCAATTTCTGCAGTTTTGCAGGAAGCAAATCCACAATTACTTCAATCGCTACATGGTTTCCTGTACGGAACGCCGCACCGCCTGCTGCAAATACGATCCACACCATACATGCCAGCTGTACTTCCTCCAGCCAGGTAAACGGCTGCCCAATCACCCGGCGCCAGATGACGCCGAGAAATGTGAGCACAATCAAAATACCAAGAACCACTGAGGCAACAAGCAAATCCAGGTTACAGAGAAAAGACAGAATCTTATTTTTTCCTTTCATACTTTTACCTTTTAGGCGTTTGCGAAACGCCAGAACCCATATAAATACGGGATTCTTTTTCTTACAAAATAAAACAACTCCTCACTGGTTTATGGTAAAATAGAATTGTCCAGAAACTATCTACCAATCCACCAAGAAAGGAGTTGTACCTATATGATAACATACAAACAGCTTTCTTTGGCAGATATTTTTACCGATTGCCAAAATAAATTTGATAACGATAAATATGAGTTCCTTTCTTTGCTTGATGAAACCATCAACCTCGATGAAATTGTCCCGACGTCTTTTGTTTCCCATTTCCACGCCGCCACCGGCAGACCTAGAAAGCACCTTCTTTATCCAATGCTCAAGGCTCTGTTATTACAGCTTATTTTCTCGATTCCTACTACTTCCCTCCTGATTGTATTTTTGAAATACTCTCAGGAATTACGGGATTTCTGTGGCTTTGATGTTGTTCCTGACGCGTCTAAATTCACACGCTTCAAACAGGATTTCTTATTGGACTTACAATCGATGTTTGACAGGCTAGTACAGCATTGCCAAAATAATAATGAATAGACGTTGCTTTTTTATTGTA